>Ga0255058_10000038_pt1 | contig 72653 bp, 68 predicted proteins | sample Cases_109_9_MG_FD_188637 | JGI IMG/M metagenome (GOLD analysis project Ga0255058, IMG submission 188637) | Seawater microbial communities from Amundsen Gulf, Northwest Territories, Canada - Cases_109_9 | ecosystem: Environmental > Aquatic > Marine > Gulf | place: Canada: Northwest Territories...
TCACTTTAGCTTATGTTTATCAATAAAATCATCAAACATTTTTTTTGACATAGTAATAACATTGGGAATATTTTCAGGTTTGTTCCCACCGGCTTGGGCAAGATCGTCCCTTCCGCCGCCGCCGCCGCCGATTTCAGGTGCCAACACCTTTATCCAATCATTGGATTTCAAGCCAATATCTACAGCTTCATTAGATCCGGCTACTAGAAGATTCGCATTTTCGCCGGCTGTAGAAGCTAGAACAATTATCGATCTCTTTTCGCTAGACCGTAATTTGTCAGCCAGTTGACGTAACTCATCCTTTGAAGCATCAGGTAACTCATGAACAAAAAAGTTGACACCTTCCTTCTCCACTCTTGCCGCTTTTATTGTATCGATAGCCCCACCACCGGAAATCTTCTCTTTTCTAAGTGAAGCTATTTCTTTATTTTGTAAAAGCAGCTCTTCCTTTGTATTAAGAGCGGCCTTTTTAACTTGATCAACTTTTACTCCTAAGATATCGGCTATCTCGTTTATGGTATTTTCACTCCCATAGAAATTTTCAAGGAATCTCTCACCCGTGACTGCCTCAATTCTTCTGGCGTTTGCCCCGATACTGGTCGCCCCCGTAATGTGGAAATAACCGACCTCAGCTGTCCTTCCCAAGTGAACGCCCCCACAAAGTTCTTTACTATAATCTCCGATCTCGACAACACGGACGTATTCGCCGTATTTATCTTCAAAAAACGCGATAGCGCCGATATCCTTAGCATTCTCTAGAGTGGTCGTATAGGCTCTTACGGAATGATTCTGTAATATCTTTTCGTTTATCAACCGCTCTATATTTTTGACTTCATCTTTGGTCAATGGCTGATGATGGTTGAAATCGAATCTTAGCCTATCGGCTTCCACTAAAGAACCGGCTTGTTTAACATGTTTTCCAAGAATGATCCGAAGAGCCCAATGAAGCAAGTGAGTAGCGGTATGATTCCGCGAAATCGATTTCCTTCGCTTATCATCGACTTCTATACTTACCGTTTGGCCTTTCTTAAAATCGCCTTCACCTACCAAGACTTTATGGGCGATGAGCTCGGCTAAAGGAGCATGGGTCGCGATCACTTCGGCACTGCTTCCGTTCGCTGAAATGCTGCCGGTATCCCCTACCTGTCCTCCCTTTTCAGCGTAGAAAGGGGTGGCGGCAAAGAAGAATTCGGCTTCCTCACCCTTGCTCGCTTTATTAGTAAGTTTTCCATCAACCGCGATCGCCAATATCTTTGCCTCGGCGCCGATTTCATCATAACCGATAAAATCCGTCGCCCCGACGGCACTTAGAACCTCGGGATAGATATTTTCTATATATATCTTGGCGTGGCCGCTCGAAGTTACGGCTTCAGCTCTGGCTCTCTTCCTTTGCTGCTCCATAAGTCGATCGAATTTTTCTTTATCGACTTCCAATTTTGATTCGATCGCGATCTCCGTAGTAAGCTCAAGTGGAAATCCAAAAGTATCATATAGCTTAAAAGCGATCTCTCCAGAGAGCCGCTCCGACTTCTTTCTCCTTGTTTCCTCGATAACTTCATTTAATATTAATAGACCTTGTTTTAAGGTCTGATTAAATCCTTCTTCTTCCTTAGAAGCGATCTTTACGATCATTTCTTGATTTTCTTTTAGTTCCGGATATGCTTCCCCCATAATAGAGATGACTTCTTCAATCATTTCTATTAGAAAAAGGTCTTCGATTCCGATGAGGCGCCCATGGCGTATTGCCCTGCGAATAAGCCTTCTAAGTATATATCCACGCCCTTCATTTGAAGGCGCCACCCCGTCAGAGATCAGAAAGGACACGGCTCTTACATGATCGGCAATTATCTTAAGAGAAGTGTCCACTCCAATATATTGGCCATAACTTATGCCCGCTAACTTTGCTGCCCTATCGATGAGCGGCTTGACAATATCAATCTCAAAGTTTGTCTTAGTATCTTGAAGTACTGAAGCGATCCTCTCGAGGCCTAGCCCGGTATCGATGTTCTTCTTTGGAAGCGGATGGAGCTCACCCTTATCATCTCTGTTGTACTGCATAAAGACAAGGTTCCATAGCTCAAGAAAGCGGTCGCAATCGCAGCCTACTCCACAGTTAGGCTTATCGCAACTTCTTTCGACTCCGAAATCGTAGATGATCTCTGAACAAGGGCCGCACGGTCCGGTTGGCCCGGCTGCCCAAAAATTATCTTTCTCTCCCAGACGAACTATTCGATCGGCATCAACCTTGACCCCATCTTTCCAGATCGAAAATGCCTCTTCATCTGTCTCGAAGATCGTGACCCAGAGCTTATTTTTATCCAGTCCCAGATGGTTTATTAAAAAGTCCCAAGACCAAGCACAGATCTCTTTTTTATAATAATCTCCAAATGAAAAATTACCGAGCATCTCGAAGAATGTTAGGTGCCTAGCAGTATGGCCGACATTTTCAATATCAGTCGTGCGCACACACTTCTGGGCACTTGCCGCTCTGGTGTAGTCTACTGAGGTCTTGCCAAGAAAGATCGGCTTAAACTGGATCATGCCGGCCCCGGTAAGAAGTAGCGTCGGATCAGCCGGGATCAACGAAGAGCTCGGTACGATCATATGGTCTTTATCCTTAAAGAATTTAAGAAACTTCTTTCTTATTTCGGCGCTCTTCATCCAAAGCCTCACTTAGAGAATGGTTGCGAAAATAATAGCTCGATCTAGGCAGTGGCCGAGTCGATATTATCTGGTCCTTCGTAAAAATAATACATTACCAATGCTTTAGCAACAGCGGCTACAGGGACTGCAAGGAGCAGTCCTAAAAATCCGAGAAGTATACCACCTATTATTAAAGAAAATATTATAAGTGCCGGATGAAGATCGACCGCATGTCGCATAATATTGGGAGATATAAAGGCTCCATCGACCTGCTGAATAACGAGTGTTCCGATTATTGCCCAAAGCGCTAGAATCGGAGCCTGGAAAAAAGCGACTATCGCAGCAAGCGCTCCCGCAACTACGGGTCCAAAATAGGGGATGATATTAAGTATTCCTCCGATGACACCGAGTAAAAAAGCGAATTTTATGCCGATTATCCAAAAGTATATACCTATTAGCGTTCCCACGATAAGTGATATCAACGCCTGTCCTCTAAGGTATCCCCCGACCACATAATTAACTTTAAAAGTCACAACCTTTACTTCTTCTCGCATACGCTCTGGAAATAATCCATACATAGTCGTTCGTATCGCAGCCATGTCTTTTAAAATATAGAAGGCGATTACAGGACCCATTATCAAATTGAATAAGCCGCCAAAGAAACCGGTTATTGTTTCGGGCGCTCCGCCCAGAAGTCTGACCCCATATTTCTGGGCGTTTGACGTAATCTCATTGATTAAACTTTTGGTACTTTTCGGAAGTGAGAGACGGAGAAAACGGTCTTGTAGCTCGTTATAATATTCGATAACAGCCGCCATAAAATCAGGAAGCGCTTTTATAAGTTCATTTACTTGATTTACAACGATCGGGACAAAGTAGACGATAATTAATGCAATTACGGCAAAGAAAATTATATAGGAAAATATTACGGAAATAACTCTCGGAACGCCTCTCTTATCAAAGAAGTCGGCAGCTGGCCTTAAAAAATAAACGATGACAAAAGCGTAAAGAAAAGGAGGTATAACAGCTTTTAAAATGCCGACGACATACAGGCCGATCGCTATGACCCCGATTACACCAATAATCGCCCATGCGGCCGTGCCCATGTGCTTCCACTTATGAAAATCTTCGTCACTTATTTTTTTAGTCTCATTATTCATATTTGATCAATCGATCATGTAATAGACTAGCAGTACTTATACCCCAGTGTAAAGTGCTTGATAAAAACAGGAGCGAGCGATAGAAGGCTGGGGGGAGATTTTGAAGGGGGTCAAACGTAAAGCGCTAGGCCTTGCGAGTAATAAACGTTACTCTCCTAAATAAGATATGAGATTTTTTCTGCTAACACCTTACGTGCTAACGCTTTACGTTATCAACTTATTCTTCGAAAGAGAGCATCCGTTGTCGTAAGACTTGGAGAGTGCGTCTAAGCAAGCGAGAGACGTGCATCTGGGAGATATTCAACTCATTGGCTATCTCTGTCTGGGTAAGGCCTCTAAAAAAACGGAGGTATAATATCTTTTGTTCTTGATGATTAAGCTCGGTCAGAGCGGCCGCAAGGCTTGCCCTATCTTCCAAACCAGCCAGCTGCTTGTCGTCCTCGCCTATATACTCTAAAAGTGAAAAACTTTCTCCCGACGATGAGGAGATGTCACCGTCTAAGGATACGAAATTATAAGCCTCTGTCGTCTCAAGAGCCTCTAAAACTTCCTCTGGAGTAACGTCTAACTTCTTAGCGATCTCGGCAACGGTCGGAGAGCGTTTTAGGTCTTGAGTCAAACCGCTTACTACTTGGTTTATCTGCTGATTTAATTCTTGAAGTCTTCTGGGTACCCTTACAGCCCAGCCCTTGTCTCTAAAATATCTTTTTAGTTCGCCGACGATCGTCGGGGTAGCATATGTCGTAAATTCAACTTCTCGGCCAATATCAAATCTATCCACCGCTTTAATTAGTCCGATTGTTCCCACTTGGATAAGATCCTCGACTGGCTCTCCCCGATTCTTAAATCTTTTAGCCAGATATTCGACTAGATTCAAATACATGCCGACAAGTTCATCGCGGATCTCTGGACTATTGGTCTCCTTAAATTCGACAAAAAGGTTATAGGTCTTTTTTCTATCCCAAACGAGAGATTTACTACTATTTTTACTAGCGCTCAATTACAACTCCAAAAAATCGATTTACGCTGGACTACCTTTTTTTTCTACTGCTTTTACTCTCTTTAAGATAATAAGATCGGAGGTATCGTCTTTACTCTCGGCACCCACCTCATCGACAACAGCATTTATTATGAAGACACTATAATCTTGTTCCTTTTTCTGATTGTCATCCAAGCCGGCTCTAGGAAGAATAAGGTCGCGAAAGATAATTGTCAGCTCATCACTCGAGAAGTCAAAATCTATCTTTTGTGTCGGATTAAAACAGCAATTTATTGCCATCAAATATGCCTCTTCAGCGGCGATCTTGAGATCGTCCACCTCGTCGAGACTAAAGTCCATACGCGAAGCGATCCCAGATACCATTAAGCGAAGAAAGTGAGCATACTCCTCACTTATAGGTAGTTCAATATGTATCTTCTCGGACTTTTTTTCCAACTTGCCACCTATATAATATAATTTGGAGATTCTTCATCTGACTTATGTTGAAAGCCACGCGAGCTTTCTTGTGAAATGCCAAACCTTTTTCGGGCCACATCTAAGATAGACTTTGTGGACATTACTGTCGATTCTTTAAGATTTTCCAGACCTTGATTGATTTTCGGACTTGACCCGACTATCTTTATTACCCTTTTTCGGATAGAAGGAAACAGCGAAAGACCTATTCCAATACCAAGGTATAGATAGATACGATTACTCCTTGATCTTGACATCACTTGCCCCTTCGACTGACTATATTTCCCAGCACCGCTCTGGCACCGCTAACAACCCCGGCCAGACCCATTGCTGGCGTTGATACCACTTTCTTGGCCACACCTTTGGCGATATCTGTTGAATTCTGGACCTTGTCACTTACTTCCTTAAATGAAGTCACGATACCATCTACTCTTTCTAATTCAGTATTGACTTCTTCTAGGGTGATCTGGGCTTTTATGATAAGGGGGATAAGCTCTGAGTTTACACTTTTCGCGAGGTCATCTACGCTTAATAAAGTCTTCCTCATTTGATTTAGAACTACAATCACAAACGCGATCATCGCTATAATCGAGATGGAAAGGACTATCTGCAAAACAGTGTTCAAGCTCATAAAAACCTCCAAGAAAGGGACCGGGTTTTTAACCAATCGACATTAATTTTATCACACGCCGGATAGTAAATATATCGGTCGCATAACCGAAAGATCAAGCTCTATTAATCGACTTGTTCCTCCTCATGATCTTCCTCTTCATGGCTCGGCTTATTCGCTCTGGGCTCCATGCCGTTCTTTATCAAATAATCATCGACCGCCAGATGAAGGGCATCGGCCGCTAAATTAGAACAATGCATTTTTTGAGGAGGAAGACCGTCTAAGGCCTCGGCGATGGCAGCGTTTGATATCTCCAAAGCTTCGTCGATTGACTTTCCTTTTACGATCTCCGTTATAATACTGCTAGTAGCCACTGCTGCTCCGCAACCAAATGTCTTAAATTTTGCTTCCGATATTTGATCTTTCTCTACCTTGATGGTCAATTTCATCACATCACCGCAGACAGGATTTCCGACTTGACCAACTCCGTCCGCATCTTCTATCTCACCAACATTTCGCGGATTAGAAAAATGATCCATCACCTTTTCACTATACAAATCAATTACCTCCACTTCAGGTCTTTACTAGACCAAAAAATCAAATCTCCTAAAAAATATAGGCCATCTAGGACTCTGCTGAGAAATGCTGGTCCGGATGTTCATGTGCTATATTATGATCTTCAGTCTCGTCTAAATATTCTTCCTCTTTTTCAGCATTAAAAGGGGACATCTGACGCAACCGATCGACGACACCTGGAAGGACCTCCAGAAACTCATCGACCTCTTCCTCGGTCGAACTCCTGCCAAGCGTAACCCGCAGTGACCCGTGGGCTTCGACAGCTGACATACCGATACCTAGAAGCACATGGGAAGGCTCTAGGCTTTTTGACGAACAAGCGCTACCGCTGGACGTCGCTATTCCAGCCATGTCGAGATGAAGAACGAGCGATTCCCCTTCAATGTATTTAAATGAAAAACAAGCATTGCCCGGAAGCCTCTTCTTGGTATCTCCAATATAAGAAACGTCAGGAATATTATCCAAGACACCCTTAACAACACGGTCCCTTAATCGACTAAGATGCTCTTTTTTAAAATCTATTTCTTTATTGGCGATTTCAAGTGCCCTTGATAGTCCGATGATTCCGGCTACATTCTCAGTACCGCTTCGCCTGCCTCTTTCCTGGCTACCTCCATGAATAAGAGTATTTAAACTCATTCCCTTTCTGACATAGAGTGCGCCGACACCTTTTGGACCATGAAATTTGTGAGCGGACATCGATAAGAGATCGATGCCTAACTCATCTACATCGACCTTTATATTCCCCACCGCTTGGACTGCATCTGTATGAAAAGTTATCTTATGATCTCTAGCTATTTTGGAAATTTCTTTTATCGGCTGGATAGTACCGATGACATTATTTGCCATCATCACCGTAATAAGAATCGTTTTATCAGTAATCGCTTCTTCAATAGCATCTGAATCTAATACTCCGGTTTTATCAGGATAAACATAGGTGACCTCGGCGCCTTCTTTTTTCTCCAAATATTTACAGGGCTCGATGACGGCCGGATGTTCCAAGCCAAAACAGATGATATGATTACCCTTCTTAAGCTTTGCCCTGTATGCCCCTTTAATAGCGTAGTTATCGGCTTCAGTTCCACTACCGGAAAAAACAATCTCCTTTGGATCCGCACCGATGGCATCCGCCACCTTAGCCCTCGCTTCATCGACCTTTATTTTTACCGATTGTCCCGTCTGGTAAAGACTAGAGGGATTACCCCACTCATCAATATAATACCGGTTCATCTCTTCGGCGACTTCCGACAAGACAGGAGTAGTCGCACTGTGATCAAAGTAGATCTTATTGTTCATGGACTCCAACTTTCAACAATTCATCAAGGTATATATTATCAAGAGTCTCGGTAATACTTTCTTCTATCCTTTTTAGAACCGTTCTCGTAGAACAATCGGGCATCTTCGAACAATCAGATTCACACCGAGCCGGAGAAAGCGACCCTTCCAATATTTCGACGACAGTTCCCACACTTGTCTCGCTTGGAGAATTCGATAACATATAGCCGCCGTTTACCCCTCGCTGGCTTTCTACGATCCCGCCACGTCTTAGTTCGGCCATGATCTGCTCTAAAAAAGCCCCCGGTATTCCTTCGCCGGTCGCTATTTCTTTTATAGAGGCGGGTCCGTTATCGTAGTGGCGAGCAAGTGAGATCATCGCCCTAATGCCATATTCTGTCCGTTGTGAAACTTTCATTTAATACCTTATTTTAATACCTTACTAATTTAGTCGGATTTAGAATATACATTGGGAACAAGGGTGTGTCAAGAAGGATAATTTGATTTAGTGTCATCATTAATACGTAAAGGCGCTTAAAACTGATTTTCTCAAATGAAAATCTACTCCTTGATACTTCTGCCATACCATTTTGATATAATCTTATTATGAACCCATCAATAATGAACAAGGCTAAAGACAATGAGGATCTCATGGTTACCCCGCTTGCCTTTAGGATGAGGCCTCGGAACTTGAGTGAATATGTGGGGCAGATCGATGTAATCGGAGACGGAACTATTTTAAGAGAGGCAATTAATAACGATGATCTAAGCTCTATTATCCTGTATGGCCCGGCAGGCACGGGCAAGACTTCTTTAGCTCAAGTTGTATCAAATATGACATCTAGTGTATTTGAACAGTTATCGGCGGTGACTTCCGGTGTCAAACAGGTAAGAGAAGTAATAGCCGATGCGACTAAAAGGCGTGATGAATCTAATTTAAGTACAATCGTCTTTATTGACGAGATCCATCGATTTAATAAAGCCCAACAAGACGCCCTTCTTCCAGCGGTCGAGGATAATACCATAACTCTTATTGGAGCGACTACGGAGAACCCTTTTTTCGAGGTTAATTCTCCACTAATATCCCGCTCAAAAATATATGTGCTAAAACCTCTTTCCAATGTCGATCTTCATGAGATCTTGAACAACGCTATTAAAGATAAAGAGAGAGGCTTGGGTAAGCTTAAAATCAGTTTTGATAAGAAGGCACTTGTCCATATTGTCGATACAGCAAACGGAGACGCCCGGATCGCTTTAAATGGGCTGGATCTTGTTTCGAGGGCATCACTTAAAAGAAAGGGTGCCAAGCCCAGCGTCAATTTAAAACTTGCTGAAGAGGCAATGGGAAAGAGAGCTATCTTATATGATCGTCAGGGTGACGCTCACTATGATACGATCTCCGCTTTTATTAAAAGCCTTAGAGGCGGCGATCCTGACGCCGCAATTTACTGGCTGGCGCGAATGATCAAGGCTGGAGAAGACCCGAAGTTTATCGCAAGAAGGATGGTCATATTAGCCTCTGAGGATATCGGCAATGCAGATCCGAGAGCTCTGCAAGTAGCCATGGCTGCTGCGGAAGCTGTACAATTCGTCGGCTTACCGGAGTGCCGTTTGAATCTGGCTCAGGCGGCAACATACCTAGCTGTGGCTCCAAAAAGTAATGCGGTCATAAAGGCGATTGATAAAGCCCTTATAGATGTCGAGAGGGAAAAGATCGATCCGGTACCCATGCATCTTAGAGATACTCATTATAGCGGTGCCAAGAAATTGGGGCATGGTAAAGGTTACAAATACCCTCATGATCATGAAGGAGGTTTTGTAGAGCAGTCCTATCTTCCGGAGAACCTGGAAGGCATCACTTATTATAACCCTACCGATTCAGGACTCGAAAAAAGCATCAAGGAAGTCCTTAAAAAGCGAAAAAACAAGAAGAAGCCATAATAAATTCTTTAAGTAACCTATTCCTCTTTTTTCGGAAAAGCTTTTATTAACAGCCGTCTCGTTGAGGAGACTGTAGCCGACGACCAGCTAGAAGCAGAAGCCACTAAAGTAAGTTGAGGATATGGAGTCGGTAAAAGAACTTCGGCGCTATCCTTTGAAACGGTCTTTTTATCTTTTGCGTAATACACATAACGCTTGCCTTCGTAAAAAACGTATATCTTTGAACCTTCTTTGATCAGATGAAGTAAGGAAAAAAGATTCTGTTCGCCGCTTACAAAATAGGCGTAATTATGTCCCGCTAAAATCACATTACCATCTTCACCCGGTACAGCGGAGCCTTTAACATGACCGATCCCTATTTCCAACGCCTCCTTGGTAAAACCCTCGATAATCGGAGCATCGACAAGAACTGATGGGATTATGATCCTGTTTTCATTTATCTCTTCGCTGCTTACCTTAGTTATCAGCGCTTCCCTTTGAGCCGAAGAGAGATAGAGAGATGCATAAGGACGGGCGATCCAAAAAATAAGCGATAGCCCCGTAAGAATAAGCGCTATTGCTATAATATTGATCGCGAGATAGAGAATAAGACTACCTAAACTTCTCTTTTTCTCCTCGTTTTCATCTTCTGATATATCAGGGTCTGATTCCAATGTCTTCCTGCTTGAATTGCTGCATGTACTATTATTATATAATATTGAGAGATGATGATAAAATTTCTTGGTGACGGAGCGGTCATAATCTTGTTCGCAGCACTTACCGCGCTTGGCGGACTGATCAAATTGCCATTCCTGCCAAATCACGTCGTTACACTTCAGATATTCTTCCCCCTTCTGGCGGGAGCATTTCTGGGAAGGGATAGAGGAGCACTTAGCCAGATAATCTTTTTAGTGATCGGCATACTGGCGATCCCCTATTACAACATCATCGCCGTGGGAATGCCCGCTCCGGCTATGGGTACGTCGCCAACATTCGCTCGCGTTGGCTTAAAGGTAGGATACTTGCTTGGTTACGTAGCTGCCGCCTATCTAATCGGTACTGTTTTCGAGGAGAAGAAAATAAAGGAACTTATACCGATCATAATTACGATGCTTGGCGGACTTGTTTTGATCTATCTTACCGGGCTTCTAATTTTTATGGTGGTCTTTAGGTTCGACTTAAGTATTTTATTCTATAGATGGTCACTTCCTTTTGTCGCTTTTGATTCTCTAAAAGCTATTTTAGCTGGTATTATCTACTGGAGGGCAAATCTTATATTTAGACCTTTCCAAGGTGAGCTCCAAAAATAAAAAAGGCCGTACCGCTTTCGCAGTACGGCCTTTAGTAACCGATCCCAATTTACATAGGCATAAGCCAAACGCCGGTTAATGTTCTGAAATAATTATATAGGATGACAAAGTCGTCCAGACCATCTCCACTATAATCGCCGCTCAACAGCTTCGAGCCTTTGCCGGCCCAGTTTCCGGGGCCACTGTCCCAGACCTCAACCGGTGTGTTAAATCCGGAGCCGCTTGAAATTCCGGCGAATACCTTAGTCTGTACGTTTCCGTAAGAGTATAGGATAGAAAAGTCAGAGATGCCGTCTTTATTATAATCCCCGGCAACAACTTGGCTCCCATTCCAATCCCAGTTTCCAGGTCCGCTATCCCACCATGCTTGGGGCGAATTAAATCCTTTTCCCTTCGATTTAAATATCCACATCTTGGTTCGCGCGTTAGAGTAGCCATATAAAACGCCCATATCCGTTTTTCCATCGCCGTCAAAATCACCGGTAACAAGCTTGCTTCCAGGACCGTCCCAGTTACCGGGGCCGCTATCCCACCACTGAATAGGTGACTTAAACGAAGAACCGGTTGATTTAGCTATAAATAACCGAGTTCTTGATCCATCGTATCCATAGAGAAAAGCCAGGTCGACTTGGCCATCGCCATCAAAGTCACCGGAGGCGATCTTTGATCCATAAACGCTCCAGTTACCGGGGCCACTATCCCACCACTGAACCGGTGAGGTCAGCATGGCTCCATTGGAGGCAAACATAAAAGCTCTTGTCTGTGCCCCTCCATAACCATAGATGGCGACAACGTCATCGTTTCCGTCATTGTTGAAATCGCCCGCCACTATTCTAGTTGCTGGCTGATTCCAATTTCCAGCCCCGCTATCCCAAACTGTTGAGACTGCAAACGAGGCACCCGTCGATGTCAATTGATGGATCAGTGTCCTGTTGTTGCCGACATCTTCCATTATTGCCAAATCGACTTTGCCATCGTTGTTAAAATCACCTGAGACACTTTTAATCTTGCTCCAATCCCAGCTCATCAATGGCAGAGCCAAGAAAGGATTTATATTACTTGATCTATATTCTATTAAGCCAAAAACGGATGCTGCAGCGTTGCCGGCGACATCGGTCGCGCTCACCTGAAAGGTGTAGTTATCGGGTGGCAGGGGATTGCCAAGATCATCTTTTAGATCCCAGTAGATCGCCGGTATTCCTTCGTGCTTTGCAATATCTATCTGGCGTACAGGGACGTTACTGCTATTACGGATGACGATGTTTAGAAAAGACTTCTCGCTTAGACTAAACGTCAGTCTCGAAAAATATGGATTCGCGAAGTTGACGACCGATCCGCTAAGCTGCGAGACGATCGGATCTACAGAATCGCTTTGATACTTAAAGTCCAGTTTTAACTTATCTATTTGATGTTCCGACCATGTCGGCGCAATTACTCTGATCTGAACAAGGTTGTTACCTGGTTCTATGTACCAGAATGGCAGCTCACCATTTCCACTGATATTATCCCACTCTAAGGTGGCCCAATTATAAGCCTGATAGATAGCCGCCTCGCCAAAAGACACATTAGGATCCTCATTTATGGTCAGTTGTTGCCAAAGATATCCACTGGGCGATGGCAGACTAAACTCATATATTGCTGAACTCTGAACAGCCCCGGGGCGAAAATAGCCTGATTGATTCCAAGTATCGGCTACCGGATCATAAGAGACTAGACCGCTAACAACCCCCTTAGATGATATAAACTGATCACCGGTGATCTCAATAGAACTCTGATTGACACCTGATCCGCCGCCGCCTCCACCGCCACCTGGCGAGGAATTATTGATAGTAACGGAGTTGGTATCTGTTGCTTGGCGATTACCTGAATCATAAGCGATGATAGTTACGGTATGCGGACCGTCAGAAAGTCCAGTAGTATCCCAAAGATATGTATAAGGCTCACTTGCCAGGACCACATCGGGAACCGAGTTTCCATCAAAATATATCTCCACTTTATTGATATTAAATAGCGGACTGGTGGTAGCGGTCGCATCAATATTTATCGTTCCAGATATTACAGAGCCATCGCCCGGACTCTGGATAGTCGCGATAATCGGCGTCGAGTTGATCCTGAAAAGAAAATGGGCCGCTGTAGTTACCGTATTGCCAATATTTCCTTTAGAGTCGACGGCAACTGCGTGGAAGTAATTATCTCCATCGGGTTGGCCCGCAAGGATGCTGACACTTCCCGAGGCTGAAAAATTATCGGCGGCTGTCGGCACCGTATTCGAACTTGTATCGATCGTCCAATAATAACCGGTCAATCCATCCACGTCAGACGCAGGCGTTATGTCGAATTGCGGTTTATTATCCATATAATAAACTGTGTCATCGGGATGGGTAGACGATGTTATTATTGGAGCTCCCGGTGTCGCCGCTAAAGAAAATACTTCTATCTTATTACCGCCGTTTGGTCCACTGTCCGCGACGACGATCTCATTTCCAGGCAATACATTATTTACATCACCGATCGCCAGTCCATAAGGTGCCGGTCCGGTCGTTTTAAAGATCGCCGGAGGAAAAAATGGACCGATCGCAGTCTCTTTAGTAAAAACGCTGATGCTATTGTTGTCACTATTGGCAACGACAATATCTTCTAAACCATCGCCGTTTATATCAGCGGCGTCTATTCCAATGGGGCTATAAGTAGCCGTTGTATTAGCTGAGTCACCCACATCTAAAGTCTCAACCAGATCAAAACCGTTTGTGGGAATAACCGGCTGCGTTAAAATTGATACTTGATCTTTTTGATAATTAGTAACAGCGATATCCGGTCGCCCGTCGTCGTTATAATCCAAGAACGTAAGATCGGCTATGAGATCTCCACCAGCGGACACGGTTTGTTTACTACTCCTGTAGAGATATTTCCCCTGGGGGCCAAGGCCCATTCTCATATTGCCAATATGCCCTGAATCTGTGGCAAAAGTTATATCGTTCTTACCGTCATTATTAATATCATCTATTTTGGCTATGTAAGGATTTGCAGCGGATCCATCTACCAAGTAATTGAACATCGAAGAATAGGCCGTATTAGAATCAAATCCTTGCGAACTCCACGTCGTTCCCCCATCGCTTGTGACTAAAATGGTGCTTGCGTCTCCAACAACCCAACCGTTTTGGCTATCAGCAAACGAGACACTATTTAAAGTTGCCGTCGTATTGGATGTCTGAGGATTCCAACTACTACCCCCGTTTGCCGTATTTAAGATGGTTCCATTGGTACCGACAGCCCAACCGTTGTTAGCATCGACAAAATCGATATCGCTTAAATCTTCGCTGACTCCGCTTGTCTGCGGGCTCCATGCAATACTGGTACTCGACGGGGAGGAAACAAGAATCGTTCCGTTGTTACCTGCGAGCCAACCCTGCTGACCAAAAAAGTCTATTCCATTTAAATTCTCGGTAGTACCGCTCGGTTGTATTACCATGGGTGCACCTGAGTAATCATCAAATGAGGCGATTGCGCCATTGTCTCCGACTATCCAAGTCTCTGCGCTTATTCCGCCTAGATGACTAACGCCGTTAAATTCGACTGTCGGCGTAGCTGAATTATCACTCCACGTATCTCCGCCGCTATTCGTTCTAAGAACGGTCCCACCAACACCTACCGCCGTTCCATTCTGTTCGTCATACATGGATACGTCATTTAGCGTTGTACCGGAAGGTGCTAATGATACTACGTCCCAATCGATTCCTCCGGTTTTCGTTTTCATGATCATGCCGAAATCACCGACAGCCACTCCGAAGTCTCGATCGATAAAGTCAACCCCTCTAAGGGATGTATTAACATCATTACCGGACATATCGTCAAAAGGCAGATATTGGGCGCTCCACAGGCCGGTGGAGGTTATCGGATTCCATCCGCCCGTAAGAGTATTAAAAACCGAATGATACCCCGAGATCCATCCGGCTTGCGTATCGACAAAATCTACGGCATGCAGGTTTTGATCCGCCGTGTATCTGTTTAAGTAAAGGCCAACGCTTCCTTTATCACTTGGAGAGCCATCGATCCAATAATAATTCGCTACTACTATCTCAGGATATAAATCGCCATCGATATCGCCGGCATCGACTGAGTAAGGACTAGAATACGGATGCGTCTCGAACGGCGGAGTGTCCATTATTTGATATAAATAAAGATTATTAGTCGTATCGTTTTGCCGATAAACCCAAGCTTGATGTTGAAATTCGTTAGTTACAAGCAGATCGTTGAAGCCATCCCGATCGAAATCGACAATATTTAGCCCGTAAGGATTTGGCAGAAATGATCCCTGATTATATGCGGCCGGCGGGCTATCAAGAGTCACCATCGCGCCAAGTGTACCTCCGGCTTGCTGATAATAGATTCCAACAGTTCCTTCGGTAAAATTTGTAACAGCCACGTCTTGAAGACCATCACCATCTAGATCTCCCAGAGCTACATTATATGGTGAAGTTCCGGCATCGTAAGTAACCGGTGACATCGATCTGGCATCGGCGAAATTAGATAATGGCAAATAACCGATAAACGAAATAACAAGCAAAAATGCCAGTGACGCGGAGACTATTCTTTGAAATCTCCTATGAGTACCTAACGCAAACAAAGCTCCTCCTTTTTACTGCGACTATAATAACAACAATTGCTGTTCAGCATGGGTCACATACGACCCATTCGGATAATATATATTGATCATCAAAAATGCGGTCTGGGCTTCAAATTTACCAAGACCCCATATTTCATAAATAGTTACCATGGTGTCACCAATAGTTGAGAGGACCATATCGCCGTCTTTTGCGTCAGGATGATCTTTTATAAAGTCAAATACATCTTGACTGGCAACAAACAGGTTGACTAGAGAATCATCTGATATAAGAATGTCTCGAGAGGACCAGGGGTCGCTGTTATATTCATTAATTATAACCTGCGCTTTATCGTCATAGACTTTGTATTCATTAAAGAGGGCTGTCAGCGCTTCACTATCCTTGTCACTAGGCGCCCCCGTAGTGGTGCCGGTGCCACCTGAACCGGGATCAGTACCTTGACCATCTGTACTTCCCCCGCTAGTACCCGGATCAGTTGAAGTACCGGTATCACCAAATAACGAAGCGAGGGGATCGAAAATGCTTGTCAGCGCCGACCCAAGAGCATCACCTATTTCTTCGGTGGCCTGGGCCAATTCTTGATCTACGGAGGCCTCTGTCTCTGCTTTGGCAGAAGAAATCTCCAACTCCTGGGCTATCTTAGCTGCTTCTACGTAGATGAGAAACATGTCGTCCTCGAGGGGTTCTCCATCAGAAAAGGCATAATCGAAAGCTTCAGCGCTTCTACTTGATGCATTTGAAAGTGTAAAGGTGTCTTTCTTAATACCGGAATCGATAAGAGATGAGCCTGTGACCTCGCCATCGTCCGCTGTTTCCGTTATGCAACCGGTAGCCAACAAAGCTACTGCTATTGCTAGGACAATTAGCGCGATTTTTTTCACGTTCCACCTCTCTTACTGCGTTTGATGCTGCTTAATTACTACAAGCAATAGTTCTTAAATCGGCAAATAAACATATTACTTGATAGCTTACTGCGTATTTTTTTTATAATGAGTAATTATATGATAAAAAGATTGTCAAGTAACCGCTTATTTATTTACTGCATCATAAACGGCTTGTTCGATCACTTTGCTATCGATATATCCCGTCTTTTCAAAGATGATCGTGCCGTCGCGGTTTAAGACGGCGATGTACGGAGTGAACCCGACTTCGAGTTGTTCGGTTAGACGCGAAGTCTCTTCGTTCTCATCGGGCTTCAATATGAGAAATGTCGCAGACTGGCTGTAGTTGTCAGACACAATCTTTATTTCAGCAAGGACTTCCTTGCTTATCGAGTCCTCACTATTGTAGAAAGCTATTAGGATTGGCTCTTTTTGTTTTAGGGCATCCGCGAAAAAACTGGGCGTCCTCTCATTTGCAGTAAATTGTCTCGGAACAGATAGGCTCTTAGGTTTAACAGCTCCACCTGTCGGCGCTGCCGTCCCTGGACTTGCTGTCTCGGTCGAAGAGGCTGTAGAGCCGGATGAACCTCCACAACCGATGAGATAAAAAGATAGCGTTATAATTGAAATGATAAATAAGTATTTTTTAATTTCTGCTAACCTCATAACGGCGACTATTTCTATATCGTAAAGGTCAGGTTGAACTATAACACAGACCTATCAAAAAGGTCCATATAGCCAAGCTGCGACACAATTACTCGCCCCTCACACCCTCTCATCTTTTACCTCGATATCTGGCTCGGTAGTCTTGATCCTTAAATCTCTAAGCTGACTTTTTTGTACCCTGTCAGGTGCTCCTGTCATAAGACAACTGGCGCTTTGCGTCTTTGGAAAAGCTATAACGTCTCTTATCGACTGAAGCCCTTGGATCAATGTCACCAACCTATCCAGTCCTATTGCCAGCCCTCCGTGGGGCGGAGCGCCATACTCCAGCGCGTCCAATAGAAAACCGAACTTCCCATTCATTTCTTCGTCAGATAAGCTAAGCATCTTTAGGATTTTTTCTTGAAGATTTCGCTCATGAATACGGATCGTCCCGCTCGCAAGCTCCGTTCCGTTTAATACAAGATCATAGGCTTCGGCAAAGACATCAAGGGGAGTCTCTTCCAATAGCTTTAATTGATCCGCCTTCGGCATGGTAAACGGATGGTGCTCACTATCTAGCCTCTCCTCTTCATCGTTCCATTTAAATAGAGGAAAATCGGTCACCCATAAGAAATTAAAACCTTCTTTGAAAAGATCGAATATCCTTCCAAGCTCAAGTCGTAGGCCTCCCAAAACATTACATGCTGTCTCTCTTTTATCAGCTACAATAAAAATAGTATCTCCTACGACCGCTTCCATTGCCTTGATAGTATTTCTTATCTCATCGGCTTCTAAAAATTTTGCTATCGGCGATTTAACTTTGCTGTCCGACTCTACGACCATCCATACAAGTCCTTTAGCTCCAAGCCCCTGAGCATGCTCTGTGAGCTCATCAAGTTCTTTTCTAGTTAAGGGCTTTTCGGGGGAGACTTTTATGCCTTTTATCATCCCTTCGCCCGAAATGGTATCTGCAAAAACTTTGAACTTTGTCTGGCTAAATTTTCCCGATAGATCGATGATCTTCATGTCAAAACGTAGGTCGGGTTTGTCAATCCCATATGTATCGATTGCCTCCCTGTGAGTTAATCTTGGAAACGGGACTTCGACCTTCTTACCGATCTTAGTAAAGATCGCTTCGACCATATGCTCGACCAGTTCGATGATGTCTTCCTGAGTTGCAAAAGACATCTCTAGATCGATCTGAGTATACTCAGGTTGCCTGTCAGCCCTTAGATCTTCATCCCTAAAGCATCGAACAAGCTGATAATACCTTTCTATCCCGGCGACCATTAATATCTGTTTAAAAAGCTGCGGAGATTGAGGAAGCGCAAAGAAATGGCCCGGTATCAATCGGCTGGGAACAAGAAAGTCCCTCGCCCCTTCCGGCGTACTTTTGGTTAGCATTGGAGTCTCAACCTCAATAAAACCTTGAGAATTAAGAAAATCTCTCGTTGCTATCGTTACTTCATGCCTTACGATTAGATTATCTACTTGATTCTCTCTACGAAGATCCAGATAACGATATTTAAGCCGAAGGTTTTCATCGATCAGTAGCTCATTTTCGATCTCAAAAGGGGGTGTTTTTGATGAATTAAGAACAGTTATCTGATCGACAATAACTTCGATCTCCCCCGTTCCCAGGTTAGTGTTGATCGTTCCATCGGGCCTACTGGAGACTTTCCCCCTTATCTCCAATACATACTCACTTCTTATCTTTTCCGCCAATGAAAAAGGTTCCGGAGTCTTTGGATCGACCACTATTTGTGTAATACCGGCACGATCCCTTAGATCTATAAAAATAAGTCCGCCGTGATCTCTTCGTTTCTGAACCCAACCTGCAAGCGTCACATCGCTGCCGATATTACTTGATCTTAGCTCGCCACAATTATGTGACCTCGTTGAAAAGCTTGTAGGTAATTCCACATCATTCTCCGTCTTCTTTTTTCTTTAAAAGATAAGATGCTGTCTCACTCATGTCGATGTTTTTCTCCGAGCTTGTCTGCATATCTTTTATTCTTGCCTCATCTCTTTTAAGCTCATCGGGACCAATAATAATTACGTATCTCGCACCGTATTTATCAGCAAGTTTCATCTGGGCCCTTAGGCTTCTTGAGAGATAGTCCATCTCCACGCTAAAACCAATGTTCCTTAATTCAATTAGCAGTTTAAAAGCTGCTTCTTGCGTCGACTCGTCAATGGCAACGATAAAAAGACCGATCTCATTTTCGACCTTGGTCTTGACGCCCTCTTTTTCAAGGGCGAGGATTAACCTCTCGATTCCGAGAGCAAACCCTATTGCCGGACTATCCGGGCCTCCGTATTGTTCGACTAGTCTATCATATCGACCGCCTCCGCCAAGAGCATCTTGGGAGCCAAGCAGGGGGCTTTTTACTTCAAATGTTGTACGAGTATAGTAATCAAAACCCCTAACTAACGTTGGATCTATGACAAAATCCACTCCGGCGACTTTTAGCAGCCTTTTTACATTTTCAAAGTGTTCAGAGCATTCGTTGCAGAGATGGTCGATAAGCTTTGGTGCCTCCTTAAGCTGTTGCTTGCAAGGTTCTTTTTTGCAGTCAAAGACTCTTAGGGGATTAAAACGAATCCTTTCATTACAATCTTCGCAAAAAGAATCTAACCGCGACTCGAGGTACCCTTTAAGCTGACCCGCATAGTCCACGCGACAATTATCATCACCCATGCTCCCTAAATATAAAGTTATCTCTTTTAATCCCAATTCATCAAGGTATTGCATGAGGATGACTATAACCTCGGCATCGATCAAAGCGGCTGATGAGCCGATGGCTTCTATGCCCAGTTGCCAAAATTCCCGATATCTCCCGGCTTGCGGACGCTCATACCGATACATCGGTCCCATGTAATAAAGTTTGACCGGTTGGATCTCGGCCTGAAGATTTCGCTCGATATAAGCTCTAACAACTGGCGCGGTAGCTTCCGGCCTAAGAGTTAGGCTTCGTCCCTTTCGGTCTTCGAAAGTATACATCTCTTTTCGGACTATATCGCTGGATTCGCCGATTGATCTTTGAAAAAGACCGGTCTCTTCAAAAGTGGGGGTAACTATCCTCCTGTATCCGGCTTTTTCAAACTTCTCTGCAGCCAACTGATCTAAGCGGTAAAGAAGAGTTGCTTTTTCGGGAAGATAATCCTGAGTCCCCCTTGGCGCTTTAAAAATCTTACCTACTTTATTTTTTCTTTTATCCATACATCTTTCTATTAATGATCTTTAATGTTTGACCGTTAAGAAGACACCTATTTTTCGTTATTACCTATCCATGTAACGACTTTATCTAGACCTTTTCTTGATCTAGGAGGTGGATCTTCCATAGGCTTTCCGAGAGGGACAATGGAAGAGAGATAAAAAGGATCTTCGACATTTAAAAGTTCTTCGATCTCATCGGCAGCGATCAACGGCCCCGTCATCCAGCAACATCCATATCCTAAAGCCGTAACGGAAAGTACAAGGTTTTGAATGGCCGCCCCAACGCTTAAATGAGCGGCACTCGGTCTATTTTTTTTCTGCTCGATGCCATGTGATTCGATTACCCTTCTAACTATTAATTGATGGTTCATTCCAAGTACAGCAATGACTACCGGCGCTTTATTGAAAAATGTAAAATATCTTCTATAAGCGTTTATTCGCCGTTCTTTGTTTTTGTTTTCCGGCCATGACAATATCTCATCCATCTTATCGTGCACTACTGCAGCCATCTGATCTATTAGATCATGATCCTCGACTACAATAAAATGCCAGGGTTGTGAATTAGTTCCACTCGGAGCCAGAATCGCCGAGGATAAGATTTTTTCAATATCCTCTCGCGGTACAGCTTCTTCGGAAAATGCCCTTATGCTTCTTCGATCAGCTATAGCATCAAAAAATTTATAATTATCAGACATGATCCCTTACCTGTTTTCCTAACAATAGCAAATATAAATGATATTATTAAAAGGTTCAATGGTAGGGAAATACTAGCTTATAGCAAAAATATCTTCTATCGATTCTATGCAAGATAAGGGTTTGTAGCCCTCTCCGCCCCGATTGTAGTTTTTGGACCATGGCCTGGATAGACTGTCGTCTCATCAGGAAGAGTGAGCAGGCGAGATCTTATCGATTCGATAAGTGTATCAAAATCGCCTCCCGGTAGATCAGTCCGGCCGATCGATCCTGAAAAAAGGGTGTCTCCTACAAAAAGATGGCTGCCGGCAAGGATAGAAATACCGCCCCTTGTATGTCCCGGCGTAGAAATGATCTTCATCTTTATTTTCCCGACTACGATCTCTTGGCCACCTCTTAAGTACTCTATCTCTTTACTCTTCAAAAAGGTCTCGCCGTAAAGAGCAAAAAGATCGTTCTCGCTAGCTACTAATAGATCTTCATCTTCCTTACTCATGTATATCCTCGCCCCCGTTTTCAAAGATAACGCCCCATTTGCTCCGATATGATCGTAATGCCCGTGAGTATTTATTATATGAGTGATCTCAAGACCCTCGGCTTCGATAAGATCGGCGATCTTACCTGCCTCGTCACCCGGATCGATTATCACCGATGACTTCGAATTCAAATTACCGACCAAATAACAGTTCGTCCCTAACTGACCGACCGGAATCGTCTGTATCCTAATATCGTCCACCATCTAATCACTCTCCCGCTTTGAATCTATATATAATGTGACCGGACCATCGTTTACCAATTCAATACTCATCTTTTTTTGAAATTCGCCGTGACTGACAGCAAGACCTTTTTTTGATAGCGCGTTAATCAGTGATTCATATATCTCTTTTGCAAGACTTGCCGGGGCTGCCTTGTCGAATGATGGCCTTCTTCCTTTTCTGACATCACCATATAAAGTAAATTGAGAAACGACTAATATCTCTCCATCTATCTCAGTAATCGACCTATCGAATCCCCCGTCATCACCGAAAATCCTAAGATCAGCGATTTTTCTTGCCAAATAATCTACGTCTGTATTTGAATCCTCTTTCGATACACCGATAAAAGCAAGAACGCCTTTACCGATCTCGGCTATGATCTTTTCATCTACTTCTACCCGAGCCGATGCGACCCTTTGAAGAAGAGCTCTCACTGATTACTTTCTTTGACCGCCGTCGTGCTCGTCTGGGTAGGTAAAACCCGGTAAGCGTCAAAAACGACGTCTATCCGTTTGATTGTAGAGAGGATCGTCCTTAGGTTGGATAGATCACCTATCTCAAAGATGAATCGAAAATTAGCGATAGCGTTCTTTCTGGTAGCAACACTGGCCGATAATATATTCACGCCAAACTCACTTAGGATAGTCGTAATATCTTGAAGAAGTTTTGTCCTATCCAAAGCCTCTACCCGGATCTCTATCTGGTAGATCGATTGTTGCTTTGTATCCCAGTAGACTTCCAATATTCTGTCCGGATCATCTAAAAGTATTCTCGCGTTGGGACATTCGGCCCTATGTACGGAGAGTCCCCTGCCCCTGGTGACAAAGCCGATGATATCATCACCGGGAACCGGATGACAGCAGTGGGCAAGCCTTACCAACATATCTTCTATGCCCTTTACTTTGACGCCTGTCTCCCTATCTTTTCTTCTTGAGGGCTTTGGGGTTATCTCGATAACATCTTCTTCAACGCTCCCTTCACCGCCCTCTTTTTCTTTCGTGAGTTCTCTTATGATCTTGGTGGAGACCTGCTTGGAAGAGATCTTTCCGGCTCCAAGCGCTGTATAGAAAGTCTCGGCCTTAGAAAAATTCATCTCTTTACGTACAGCGTCAATGATACTTGCCTTTGTAGCGTCTTTGATATTTACACCTTGTTTTCTTAACGCTTTAAGTAAAGCTTCTCTTCCTAGATGCTCATGGTCCTCCCTTGTCTCCTTGGAAAACCAATGGCGTATCTTCGATTTAGCGCTGGAAGTCTTAACTAGGTTCAACCAGTCTCTACTTGGGCCTGTAGATGATTTGCTAGTCATAACTGAAACAATATCACCCATTTGCAGCTGATAACCAAGCGACACTATCTGACCGTTTACCTTGGCTCCTACGCATTGATGGCCCACATCCGTATGGATAGAATAGGCAAAATCGAGCGGGGTCGCCCCGGTCTTAAAAGAAAGAACATCCCCTTTAGGGGTAAAAACAAATACTTCATCTTCGAAAAGGTCTATCTTCAAGCTCTCCATAAATTCTTTTGGATCTTCCGTCTCGTTCTGCCACTCCATCATCTGACGAAGCCATGAGAGCCTTTCTTCAAATTTGTCTGGCACCTTGTTGCCCTCTTTGTAACGCCAATGGGCGGCAATTCCATACTCCGAAGTTCGATGCATCTGTTCAGTACGTATCTGCACTTCAAAAGGGAGGCCTTTTGGACCGATAACTGTCGTATGAAGTGATTGATACATATTAAATTTTGGCATCGCTATATAGTCTTTAAATCTGCCGGGCAGCGGTTTCCATAACGAGTGGACCACGCCCAATACTCCATAGCAATCTCGAAGATTTTCGACGACTACACGGATTGCGGAAAGATCGTATATCTCGCCAAATTCTTTTCCTCTTTGCTTCATCTTTTTATTAATGCTGTAAAGATGTTTTGTTCGCCCGCTCATGCCGCTTTCGATGCCAACCTTCTCCAATTCTTCACCGATAAGTTTCATAACCTCTTCCAGATATTTCTCTCTTTCCTCTCTGGATTCGGTTACCAGCTTTTGAATTTGCTGATATGTATCCGGTTCTAATGTACAGAAAGCTAGATCTTCCAGCTCCCATTTGATCTGAAAGATTCCCATCCGATGAGCCAGCGGCGCGTATATCTCAAGGGTCTCTCTGGCTTTTTCCTCTTGTTTCTCAACAGAGAGAAAACAAAGAGTCCTCATATTATGAAGACGATCCGCTAGTTTGATCAGAATGACTCGAATATCTTTAGCCATAGCTATCAACATTTTGCGAAGATTCTCCGCCTGCTCTTCAGCCTGGGATTTAAACTTGATCTTTCCAAGTTTCGTAACTCCGTCTATCAAGAGGCCCGTTTCATCACCAAAGTCCTTCTTTATTTCCTCTATCGAGTAGTCGGTATCTTCTACAACGTCGTGAAGTAGGGCGGCAACAATCGTAGTAGTATCCATTTCCAGCTCGACCAAGATATCAGCCACGCCTAAAGGATGGTGGATGAAGGCTTCACCAGACATTCTAAGCTGCTTTTCATGAAGTTGATTCGCAAGAATAAACGCCCTTTTTACCAGATCCTTGTCGACATCCGGATTATAAACGGACATTTTTTTTATAAGATTTTCTAACTCGTTTTCCGGCATTTTTTTACCTTAAAAGAAGCTTTTCTATTATTGTATAACCTGATTCAAGCCTATAGCTAGAGCGAAGTGAGGTATTTTACTATTTTCGAAGGTGTTATGGTCAATGCAATCTTGGCCCAAGAATCAAATTCGGACCTCATAGCTCGCCCCTCTTTAAAGGTCGGAGAAGAATCCAGATCCACTTTTTTAATATCTTTTATGCAGAGACATCCTTTTTCGGACGTCGAAATGAGGCCAAGTTCATCTAATATTTTAAGGGGAGTTTTTTCAGTCGATTCCCCGTTCTCATTGGACCCTTCGGACAATTGAAGATACATCTTGGCAAGATCATCTCGTGATGGATAATATCTGCCGATAACGTCGAGATTGTTTAACAATTCTTCTCTTCCAAAAAGCAGGTGAACAAAGAGGGAAGTCTCCTTCTTTTTTAGACTGCTTAGTGTTTGAGAGAGCGACGCTAGTGAGTACGGCGGATGAAGAAAGATAAGATGATCTATACCGCCGCCAAGTGCACTAATGTCCCCGTCCCCGCAAACAGCTACTGATAATGCTTTATCTGATCTAAGGGTTTTTACTAATCTTTCTCTTACTTCTTTTGAATGCCCGCTGTGAAAAGGAAGAAGCGCGGGCTGACCAATAATATCTTTTAACTTTTTCGAGATGACAACAGTACTTTTCGGATCTCGAACATATACGATAGAGCGTTGGGAACGGGAGATGATTTTTACTAAATATTCCTCGTTATCCAATCCCCTTCTATCAATAAAATGAATTTTAGGAAGCCCTTTGATATCATCGCTTTCTTTGAAAATGTCTTCATAGCAGAACCTAGGCGGTTCCAAAGAAATAAGCTCATGATAGAGATCGCTAAACCCGAGCTCTCTTTGCTTAGCATTATCTTTTAACTCAATATCAATTAATTTTAATTGTAGATTAGAACTCCCTTTCCACGACCTCTTCTCGATCTCGAATGCCAGATCTACAGCGCCTCGATGAGAATAGATCTTAGCGATATTTTCCGGTCTAAAGCCGATCACCTCGATTCCACGACCGCCTTTTTGAGCTAGAAATTTTATATGTTTCCCCCCACTTAAATAGCGTTGATCTTCAATAAATACATCTCTTAAAAGAAATCTAGGAACAGGATTCTCGGCCCCAAACGGCGCCAACATACTTATTTCATCAAGAAACCCTTCATCGATCTCTGACAAATTCAGGCAACTATCGATTGTCAGTTTTGGGGTAATATCAGCATTTATTAACGCTTTTGTGCATGCCTCTTCAAACATTAACCTAAATTCATCTAGGCGCTCCGGTTCGAGCTTTAAACCGGCCGCCTGCGAATGGCCACCATAACTATCGATAATATTTTCGCACTTCGATAAAGTCGTGATCAGATCGATCGATGGTATGCTCCGGCCCGACCCCTTAAGGTATCCATCTTGATATGTGAAGACTATAGACGGCCGACCATAACGCTCTGTTAACCTGGAAGCCACTATTCCCTTGACCCCGTCATGCCAATTATTATCGGATACAACTATGGAATTACCTTCTTGCACGTCAAAGCTTTTTGCTTGTCCCAAAGCTTCTTTAAATACCATCTCTTCTATTCTTTGCCTCTGATCATTATATCTTTGCAGTTTACGGGCGAGGTCGGTGGCGATACTTTTTTCTTTCTCCAGCAAGATATCCAGACCGTCGCGAGCGTTTAACATCCGGCCGCACGCATTTAGTCTGGGGGCGATCATGAAACTCACTGCAGACGATGATATTTCACCGCTTAATCCGCAAACAGACTTTAAGCCGCTAATGCCCGGCCTAGCAAGCTCGTTTAATTTTTTTAAGCCGTAAACTGAAAGAACTCTGTTCTCACCAATAAGGGGGGTAATGTCCGCTATGGTACCCAGCGCCACAAGGTCGAGCTTTTCCAGGGCAAGCTCCTCTTTATTAAATTCAGCGCTTAAGGACTGAGCAAGCTTAAAAGCAACGCCTACACCCGCCAATTCCTTGAATGGATAATTGCATTCAGGCTGTTTCGGATTGACTATTACATCAGCTAAAGGAAGATCCTTTGGCGGCTCGTGATGGTCGGTGATAATCACCTTTAAGCCAAGGTCCTTAGCTATGGTGATCTCATCAAAATTAGAAATTCCGTTGTCGACTGTGACGAGAAGATCATAGTCTTTCTTCTTTAGCTGGCGGATAATGTCAGGATTTAATCCGTAGCCATGTTTAAAACGATCGGGAATGAAGGGAAAGACTTTGCCACCTAATTCTTTGATAACTTCAAAAAGTAGAGCCGTTGAAGTAAGTCCATCGACATCAAAGTCGCCATAGATGCAAATCTTCTGGCCATCTGTTATCGCCTGTTTTAAATAAACGGTAGCCTCGGCAATTCCCGCCATCTTTAAAGGGTCATGAAGATCGCAAATCTGCGGGTTCAAGAACAGCTTTGCTTCCTCGTAGGTGGATATCCCCCTCTTGATCAACAGATCGGCTACGAGGCTAGAGACCCCTAACTGATCAGCAATACCGATCGCTCTTTCGTCAGGTTCTCCTATATTCCAAATTTTTGACACTTATTCCTTTATAGTATTACGAATCGATTTGATCTCCAGAGATCTTTTTATCGGATTCTTCCAGTCTATTTTCTAATTCGCGGATATTGCGTTCCTTCTCATTTATAAGACGTCTCAGTTTTACCTGTCTGCCCAGACCGGCGAATGCACTTAAGATAGCACCAAGCAAAGCGGAAAGGATTATAACAAGTGCAAGCGATATCTCTGTGCTACCGATTATAAAATTAAATCTTACAGCGGCGGCGTTTGAGAGAGAGAAAAGTACAACGACGACCAAAACAATAAGTGTTACAACCAGTCGCCATTGCATAAACAACCCCTTGCATCAGACCTAATAAGTATAATAAAAGAGTAGCGGTTGCTAGTAAAGCGTCAGCTGCCTAACACTTTGCTTCCTCCACCTTCATCTGCTTCATTCTTCATATTGCCTTCTTCCATGTCGGCAATTTTGTCTTCCAATTTATCCAATTTTATCATTACTTTGCTAAGATCCGACTTCGTGACAATTTGCGATTCTTCTAATATCTTTTTGACTTCGGAATCGACCACTCCGCGAAATTCTTTCGACTCTTTTTTTAGCCGCCGGTCGAAATCATCGATAAAACGGCGGCCTTCATCAGCTCCTATCCGACCACCGTCAACAAGGTCCGATATGGCTTCGGCAGCCTTATCCTGCATAAATAAGAATAATCCAATCGAGGTATTTATGCCCTCTTCAAATACATTGCTCACTCGTATCAACTCCTTTAGTTTGCCAACGAATGTTGACGATATACTGTATTATCGCATTTTAAATATACCCGACAAACTTTTACATAATCCGAGAGTGCTTCCTTATTTATCTCCCGTTTCTTTATGGTAAAATCGAAAAAAAGGAGAGTTTATGAAAGACAATAGGTCTGTCACTGTAATCGTACTCTCAGCTCTTTTGATCTTTGAGAGTCTAGCGGGTTCTTATTTCATCTATCAAGCAAATAGCTATAGAAACCAAAGAGATGAGACGAAAAACGAACTGGCGCTTGTAAGATCTCAATTAGATACCATGAATAAAGAAAAAAGCGCAGAGATAGATATAGTTAAAGAAAGACTGAGCGAACTCGAAAGCGAAGAAGAGCAGGAAGTTTTTCCTGCTTCCGATGAAGAGATCGAATCAGATAGCGGCGAGATGATCGTCACCAGCCCCAAACCAGATTCTCTTGCAAATGGGACTGTTATCGTCACCGGCCGGGCAAGAGCTTTCGAAAATACAGTAAGCATCAGGCTAAAAGATTCCAATGATGAGACATTCGTTGATACCTTTACTACTGCTGAAGGGGCGGATATCGGGGAATTCGCCGAATTCAAAAAAACAATTAACTTTAGTGTCCCAGAGACTAGTGAGGGAACCATTGAGATTTTCGAGGTATCTCCTAAAGACGGTTCCGAGATCAACAAAGTAACTATAGATCTTAGATTCTTCGAAGAAACTGATTAAATTACATCAGTGCTTTAAAATATGTTCGATGTGATAACCGGATGTATCTGGCTTTAAGTTCATTTTTAGAAATCCTAAAAAAGTTTGACCTTATTTTCCGCTATATGCTCGTGACAAAACACCTGTACGGTCACCCAAATATTATTATTTATTAAAAAGATGATAAAAAATAAACAGAATTGGTATAAATACTAGTAAGCGCTAGCATACAAGCATAGATGAGGTGATTATTATGGAAATGAGAAACAAAGTAGTATCGATGGATACGGACAGAGAAAAGTTGATTGAGCTCCTAAATATCGATCTTGCACTCGAGTATTCCGCCGCGATCCAGTATATTCAGCATTCTGCGGTTATAACTGGAGCCGCTTACGGCGATATTATTAAGGAGATGAAGATCCACGCGAATGAAGAGATACAACATGCAATGACCTTGGCCGACCAGATAGACTATCTTGGCGGCGTGCCAACAATTGACGTCGGAGATATCCACACGACATCCGAAAATGATCGTATGCTCGAACAAGACCTGGAGGGTGAGGAAGACGCGATAGAGCGTTATAAAGCTAGGATCGAGCAGGCAGAAGAGATAAAGGAATTCGCCCTTGCTCAGCAATTAAGAACTATTCTGGCCACCGAACAAGAGCACGCCATGGACCTTTTGCAAGCGCTTGGACGATAAGTTAGGTTGAACGGCTTTTAAGCCTAAAATAAATAGTATATTGTTAGGATTAAATATTTCACATTCAAAATGTTAAGGAGATAAAATATTAATGGATGAGAAAGATTTAAACAAGCCCTTTAAAGCCACGGAACTTATTGATTATCAGGAAGGATCGATAGTCAGTCGGATGATCATTAAAGGCGAGACCGGATCGGTCACTTTTTTTGCATTCGACGCTGGCCAATCACTTAGTGAGCACACTGTCCCCTTTGACGCTCTGCTTAATGTAATCGACGGTGAAGCGATAGTAACCATTGGGGGAAAAGATAATCTTATCTCCCCGGGTGAATCGATCGTCATGCCAAAAGACGTCTCGCACTCAGTCAGAGCTGAAAAACGTTTTAAGATGGTCCTTTCGATGGTAAAGAAGTAGAAGTAACAGAGAGCAGATTGCTTTTGCACACAGGTGACACTTCATTAAAAAATACTTGAACCTATATAAATTTTTCTATTTACAGTTTTCAACTTACAATTTACAGTTCGAGAATCGCATTTTGATTCGAGTTACTTATCGTCTTTCTCCGCCCTCTGCCTAATCGCTTTATACCGTGGTTCTCTCTCTTTCCATAATGCAAGAAAAGGACTAGCGATGAAGATCGAGGAATAGGAACCGGAAACCAGGCCGATAAAGAGTGCGAAAGCAAAGTCGCCGAGTGTCTCCCCGCCGAGGATGAGCAAGCTTGCCACGGGGATGATCGATGTCATAGAGGTATTGATGGAGCGTCTTAAGACTTGGTTGATCGACTTATTGACCATGCTTGAATACGTAGCCTTTTTTATACCGGCAAGATTTTCCCGTATCCTGTCAAAAACGACAATCGTATCGTACATCGAATACCCGAGAATGGTAAGGAATGCGGCGATAGTCGCTGTTGTCACTTCACGGCCGAGTAATGAGTATAGTCCGATAGCTATCAAAGTGTCATGAGCCAGAGCAACTACCGCTGATGCGCCCATCTTAAACTCGAACCTTATGGTGACAAATACTAAGACAACGCTAAGAGATAAAATAAGAGCTATAATAGTGCCTTGAGTAAGCCTTTTTCCCCAAGTCGGACCGACACTTTGAACACTAAAATCTGTCGCCCCCGTCTTCTCTATTAAATCCTGGGTCTTCTGTTGCTCGTTAATTGAGAGATGCTTTGTCCTGATCACCATCGCGTTGTTTTTATCTCCCACGAACTGGATGACACTGTCCTCAAGATCAACGTCTTTTAATACTTCACGGACGTCTTTGATATTTGCTACTTTCCAACTAGCATTAAAAGTCGTCTTGGAACCATCTTTTTTTGTATCAATCTTTGTCGCCCCAAGATCCTCGATCGTCTTTTCTGCCTCTTTTGTTTTGGTTTCATCTGAAGTATCTATAACAACAGTGGCATCGTCACCTTTTCTATCTATACTTTTTAATTCTTCCTTTGTGATCCCGATATCACTTAACTCTTGCTCGAGTTTTTTTACCGTTGGCGGCTGCCATTTTACTTCAAAAAGCGTGCCGCCTTGAAATTCGATGCCGAAAGTCAACCCGTTAAAAATAAGGCCGAAAAGACCGATAGCGATCACCACTCCGGAGAAGATAAACCAAATATTTCTTTTTCCTACAAAATCATATTTCGTCATTTATCTTTACTAACTCCTATGAAAGTAGGGTTGCTAAAGATCGAAAGTTCAGAAAGCCTCTGAATCGCCGGTCTTGTGAAAAAGAAAGCGGTAAAAATATCGGTCAGTGTTCCAATGCTGAGCGTAAAAGCAAACCCTCTTATCGGCCCCGATCCGAAATATAGATATGAGAGCGCTATCATTGTCACAGCGATAATAAGAGATACAGCGTCAGCGTCGATAATGGTCCTAAAAGCAAATTTGAACCCTTGTCCCGCGGCTGAACGAGAAGTCTTTCCTTTTCTTACTTCTTCTTTAAAGCGCTCAAAGAAGACGATGCTTGAATCCGACGCGAGGCCAATAGTCATGATGATACCGGCTATACCGGGCAGCGTCAGCGTAGCGCCAATCGCCGTTAGAGCACCTGCAAAAATGGAACCGAATACAAACAGGCCGACAATGGATACTAGTGCCAGTCCCCTGTAGTTTAGAAGGAGGAAGATAACTACAAGTGCAAAGCCGACAATACCGGCTCTGATGCCGTCATCGAGTGAATCCTGTCCAAGCGACGGCCCCACAACCTGCTGCGAACTTACCTTTAGATCGACAGGCAACGCACCGGTATTCAAGACAAGAACGACTTTTCTTACTTCGTCTAATGTAAACTGTCCCGTTATCTCTGCGTTTCCGCCAGTGATCTGTTGGTTGACATTAGGAGCGGACATTACTTTTCCGTCAAGGACTATTGCTAACTGTTTTCCTTGAAGCTCACCTGTTATCCTTTCAAAATCCCGGGCACCTTCCGGAGTAAAAGACATGTTGACTTTAGGTTTTCCAAGTTGATCAAAGGCGACCGAAGCCGATTGCAAGGCGTCTCCAGTCATTAGAACCGGGCCCAGTTCCGGCTCGCCGGCCGTATTTGTTGAACCGCTATTTAGAACCTCTCTAAATTCGAGCTGGGCAGTTGCACCTATAATATCAAGGGCTCTCTTTGCGTCCTTTACACCGGGAAGCTGAACAATGATATTAGGTGAGTTTATCTGCCTCTCTATTTGGGGTTCGGCGACCCCGAGAGCGTTCACTCTCTCTTCGATTATCAGCTTTGCTTGAGCGATCGCATCTTCTGAGACTTCGGACTTGTCCGGCTCTTCGGCAGTTAAAACAACATTCATACCGCCTCTTAGATCTAAGCCTAACTTTGGAGGGGTGGTAAAGACCAGATATAGAGAGCCGATAACTAAAATTAAAACGACCAGTAATGATATTATGTCTTTTTGACGACTTCTCAAATTATCCTTTTATACTATGTAAGCATAGTATTATTGATGATCAGATTAAATTTACAATCTAAAAATTCGGCTGCTTTTCTACAGATTATCATTCGGGAAAGAAATATCTCAAAATACTCCATTACTGTACTTATTTTAGTGTCGATATCTATCTCCAGTGTAATTGATCCGCTTTCGGCCTCTACTTTTAGAAAAGATTTTTTAGCGGCATAATTAACGCGATCATGGATATCGAATGCAGCCATATCGGGGTTTCGGACCCGGGAACGGTGAACATCTGATTTATCCGCTAATATCGTGGCAGCTGCTATCTCACTTGTCGGGTAACCATATTCTTCCTCGTGGTTTCCAATAGCGGACATGATGGATATTATCTCGTTTAAAGGAAAACCCATCTTTTCAAGAACAGATTTAGCGAGCAAAGATCCCGTAATACCATGAAATTCACGACTTATTGCGTTTCCTATGTCATGAAGATAGCCGGCTATCGCGGCCAGCTCGAAATCCCTTTCGGGAAACTCCAACCTTTTAATGACATTGTAACTGATATGAGCGACTAGATCGGCATGGCGAAAACCGTGCTCAGTATATCCCAGAGCATTCATCGAACGATCAGCCTGCTCGATCATGGCTATGACTGCAGGATCAGTCTTTACGTCTTCAAGCGTTAAGATTTTTAATTCCATTTTAGCGATTACTAATTATACTATGGTTATTTTTTTTAGCAAAAGGTGGTCAATCTTGGGGTTGATCTTCGTTTTCCAGGTACTCGGGAATATCCTCTTTCTTAGTCGACACTGCCCTCTTGCTGACTTTGACTACTACTTTGGGGGCGACTTCAAGATCCATTGACCCCGATTCCATTGAAACGATCTTTCCCTGGATGCCACCGATAGTTTCGACCTCATCGCCTACCCTGAGCTGGGTCAAGAGTTCCTGGTGCCTTTTAATGCGTTGTTGCTGCGGCCTGATCACCGTAAAATAGAAAAAAACAAAAAGAAGACCTATAAAGATTATTGAAATTATTGGCTGCAATTTACTCCCTTTCTACTCAATCGATTATTATTTTTTTTTGCTAGCTTGTAAAGCTAAAAAATCATTTTTAAATAATTTAAATCTGTTTTCCCGTATCGCGTCTCTAGCTTTATTTACCACTTTTTGAGTAAAAAATAAATTATGCAGGGTTAAAAGTCGATGAGCCAGTATTTCGTTCGATATAAAAAGATGCCTAATATAAGCGCGCGAATAGTTTTTACAGGAATAACAACCACAATCGCCATCGAGCGGTCCGTGGTCATTCTGATACTTATTATTCCTAATACTTACTTTCCCCTCCCAAGTGTAAGCGAGGCCATTTCTAGCTACTCTTGTCGGAAGGGCGCAGTCAAACATATCTATCCCTCTTTCAATGGCCTCGACTATGTTCTCTGCAAGCCCCACCCCCATAAGGTATCTCGGCCTATCTTCAGGAAGCCGGTCTACCGTAATATCAAGCATGCTATACATGACATCATGCGGCTCGCCGACAGAAAGCCCACCGATAGAATAACCGTCAAAACCGATAGAGGTAATCTCATCTGCGCTTTTCTTTCTTAAAGCCGGATCGAATCCACCCTGCACTATCCCAAACAGCCATTGATCGTCCCTTTTTTGCGCCTTTTTGCATCGCTTGGCCCACGCTGTTGTCCTTAATAAGGCAACGACTGTCTCATCCTTATCAGCTGGATAAGCAAGGGGCTGATCTAGAGGCATGATGATATCGGCTCCCAGATTCTCCTGTACTTTTATTGCTTTTTCTGGACTATAGTGGTGAAGCGAACCATCAATAATTGAGCGAAACTCGACTCCATCGTCGTCTATCTTCACTACCGGACTCAAGCTGAAGACTTGAAATCCTCCGCTATCGGTAAGTATCGGCCGGTTCCAGTGCATAAACTTGTGAAGTCCACCGGCCTCCTTGATAAGTTCGTCCCCGGGGCGAAGGTATAGATGATAGGCGTTACTAAGGACGATCTCCGTTCCGATACTTAAAAGTTCCTCTGGCGTCATCGCCTTAACGGTCGCCTTTGTACCGACAGGCATAAAGACCGGTGTAATTACCTCGCCGTGAGGGGTAGTAATCTTTCCTGTCCTTGCCTTCGTGTCTCTATCTCTTGCCGTTACTTTGAATCCAAAATCCATATCCTAAGTAGACTAGCAGAAAAGAGCAGGGGGGGTAAGGGTACCGGTAACTCTAAGCAAATAGCGTTTCTCGGATTTCAAATTGTAAATTGCAAAAAATAAATTGTGAATTTAACCCGTTGTGAAAAGGTTTATAAAAAGAATCTCACCGGAGCATTTTCTAAGAAAGTGTCTTTGTAGATCCATCTATCTTAGATGCCGAATCGTCAACGATCGATCCGTCGCGCATCTGGATTTGGTGGTCACAGGAGTCTGCCACTTCAGGATCGTGAGTTACCAGGACAAAAGTAGTACCTGTTGTCATATTTACTTCTTTCATCATCTGGATTATCTCCCTTGAAGTCTCCGTGTCTAGATCACCGGTCGGTTCGTCTCCAAGGACGATGTCCGGTTTATTGACTAGCGCCCGGGCAATCGCTACCCGATGTTGCTCGCCGCCAGAAAGTTCCGATTGTCGGTGGCGAATCCGATCACCAAGACCGACTACATCCAAACGTTCCCTCGCCAATTTCGCCGACTCTTTTCTGGACAAACCCTTATACTCAGCCGCAAGAGCCACATTTTCCAGAGCCGTAAGTGTCGGAATTAAGTTGAATCCTTGAAAAATAAAACCCATTTTTGACGCCCGTAGTTTAGGAAGTTTCTTCTTTGGAAGATTGTCGATACGATTACCAGCCAACCATACTTCTCCCTTGCTTAGTGTGTCCAGCAAACCGATAATATGCATGAGCGTAGACTTGCCAGATCCCGAAGGGCCCATAATTGCTGTCATTCCCCCTTTTTTAATGCTAAGGGAAGTACCTCTTAAAGCATGAACGAAATTGTTCTTGCCAAGTCTATAGCTCTTATGAAGATCTATTACTTCAACGATCTGATTCAAATTACCTTCCATTGCATCACTCATACCTAAGCGCCTCCACCGGATTAAGTCTCGATGCTCTCCAAGCCGGAAAAAATCCGCCGATGATACCAAGGATAAGAGCAAATAGAACTGCACTTATGGCCAGTCTGGGCGTTACCAGAAATAGCGCTGTGCCCGATTCATTTCCGGCTGCGTTAGCCACGGAAGTAAATGCGATTCCAAGACCCAGTCCTATAAGACCGCCAATGATACCGATAACTCCCGACTCCATCAGAAATTGTCTTATTATTTTAAAACTCGAAGCACCGATAGCTTTTCTGATACCGATTTCTTTAGTTCTCTCTGCGATCGACATGCTCATCGTATTTACGACTGAGAGTCCACCGACCATTAAAGCGACCAGTCCGATAAGTGTTATTATCGCTGAGAATACCCCAACGGCACTGCCGATCTGATCCTGAAAGGCCTTTGGGCCCATCGCGCTTAAACCCTCAATCTCTTTTCCGATCGTCTTTGCTACTTTATCCGGGTCATGATCTTCGTCTACAAAAGCCGTGATACCTGTTACTAGATCCTCCGCCTTTAATTCTTTTCGAAGCACGTCGGGAAGTGTCTTGTGATAAAGTTCCTGAGCGTCGGCAAGCAACATTACGACCGTAAGATCGGGACCGGTAAGCGTCTTCTCTAAAATTCCAATGACCTCAAATTTTTCGCCTCGAATCTTGATTCTTTTTCCGACCTTTGCATCTAATTTATTCACCAGATCGGATCCGACGATGACCTTTTTGTGATCACCTTCTTTTAGATCCCTACCTTTTGCAAAAGTTATTTCAAATGATTCGTATTCTTGCCCGCGAAGATCAGTACCGACGATCATCGGTGGTTGGCCAAAATTTACCGCTTCGAGATCCTCTAAAAGCATATTGATCTCAGCTTGAGCAACTTTTACACCGTCGATCGATTCGACTTCCTTGATTCGATCCTTCGACATCGGACTGGCCATAAAAGCCATGCCACCACCTTCCGAAACGATCGCCTTATCCTTATAATATTCAATACCGCCATCGACTAGAAGTGTCAGCTTTTCCGCCATCGAACCCATAGCGATCAAGGCAAATACTCCTATGACGATTCCAAGAATGGTAAGGATAGACCGGACTTTTCTTCTAAATACATTTCTAAGTAGCCTCAAATATCATCCTTTTGTCAGAGTTAAAAGATTGTAAGAGATTGTACCATATCGATTCGCAAGTAGTCATAGATTTATTAGCTGGTTAACGCAGTGAGTAAGGAGAATTTAAATCAAAAAAATACTTCACTAAATGCAGGCTACTGGTAAAAATTACAAAATTGAATTTGATCGAAATGACTAGAATTATTTGAACTTTTTTAATGAGCTCCCGCATTTACGCCTGACGATTTCTTAACAGTTTACGCCTTACACGCTAACGCCTAACGCTCACAGCTTCACTAGACGATCAGCATCGCGTCACCAAACGAATAAAAACGGTAGTTCTCTCTAATAGCTTCTTGGTAGGCTTCAATCATCAACTCGTATCCTGCAAAAGCGGATACCATCATAAGTAGTGTCGAGCGCGGCAGATGAAAATTAGTAAGTATTGCATCTACGATCTTAAACTCATATCCCGGATAGATGAACATCTCTGTAGAACCACCGCCAAAAGCCACCCTCTTTTCATTAGTTGCCACAGTTTCTATCACTCTTACAGTCGTCGTGCCTACTGCAACCACTCTGTTTCCTTCTATTTTTGTCTCATTTATTAGATCCGCTGTCTCCTTTGGCATATCAAAATTCTCCGAATGCATACGATGGTCTTCGATCCGCTCAGTCGATACCGGCCTAAAGGTATCCAACCCGACATCCAGAGTCACAAATGTATGCTTTATACCCTTCTTTTCTATGTCATCAATGACTTCATCGGTAAAGTGAAGCCCGGCGGTGGGTGCGGCAACAGATCCTTCCTTATCAGCGTAGATAGTCTGATACCTATGCTTATCGGAAAGGGGTACGGTGATATAAGGCGGCAAGGGTATTTGACCGATATCAGATAAGTTCTTTCTTAGAAGTCCTTCCGGCTCGAAACGGACCAGTCTTCTTCCCTCATTTAAGACCTTTACAACAGTGGCGGTGATTCCGGAAACAAGATCGACGGTAGCGCCGACTTTAAGTCGCTTGGCCGGACGACAAAGGGTCTCCCAGACATCCTTTTCTATCTCTTTTAAAAGAAATAATTCTACCAAAGCACCGGTTGGTTTTTGTCCGAAGAGTCGAGCTGAGATGACCATTGTATCGTTAGCTACCAAACAATCATTCTTTTTCAAATACTCTGTAAGGTCTCTAAAATTTTTATGCGTTATCGTCTTTTGGTGGCGATCGACGACCATCAGTTTCGAATCAGATCTGTCAGTCAATGGCTCCTGAGCGATCAAGCCCTCCGGCAGATCATAATCGAAATTCTTAAGATCCAAAACAACCCCCTTACGTCACTTATAAGATCCGTATAAGACTGATACCCTAACGCTTTAAAAAATATATGACAATGTTTAGTATGGCCGTCAATATTATGCTAACAACTATAGATGTCGCGATCGGAAATGAAATAGATGTGTTTCCTTTTTTAAAAAAAATATCTCCGGGAATCTTTGATATTCCTAGTTTGCCCATAAAAAAAATAACCAGACCGAAGAGAAACAAGAAAACGGCGATTGCCATCGTGGCTCTTCCAAAAGATTCGAGGCTCATCTACCTATCATCTTTCCTAAATTAGCCTTCTTCGCTCGCTCCTCATCTCTTTCAATTAGGCTATAACGACAACCGCAGTAATTCTGCCGGTGCATGCCAAGTTCCTTTGAGACCCTGACACCATCTTGATAAAGAGGGCGAAAATCCCTATATAAAAAATCTATACCCATGATCTTTGAGACATTTGCGCCTACAGCGTTTAATTCATCGTGATACTGGTAGGGGCTACCAAGCAGAGTGGTGGTGAAAGCGTCAAAACCGTTTCTCTTTGCATTTAGCGCCGCCTTTTTAAGCCGCAGTCCGTAGCAAGCAATACACCTGTTTGGTTTTGAGGCATCGCTTGCCACCGCTTCGCTATACTCCACTGGATCGTATTCAACCTCCACAAATTGTATATTATTTACCTCGGCATGATTCTTGGCAACTGCCAACCTTTTTTCATATTCGTCTTTTGTATCAATGTTGGGATTGTAATAAAAAACGGAAATATCATACCCCCCCTTTAATCCGTCGTACGGCATCAAGAGGCAGGGACCGCAACACGTATGCAAAAGAAGCTTCATTAAATATCCTCCTCTGGAAATATTAACAAAGAAACTTATAACTTTCTTGTTAAGATTTACGTTAGAAAGTAAGCACGTAAGGCATAAGCAGTTTCATACGTAAAGAGTAAACAATTAAGACCTTAAAAGATTGAGCCTGCATAGATAAAATTATTCCGAGAAAAACAAAGAATCTTTGACATTTAAATCAATATTCAACTTACGGTTTGCGCCTTCTCGCAACACGTCTAACGATCCCCTGTTACGCTACTTTTATTTCGTAGATCCCCGGCGGGCCGATCTCGTTAGGAAAGAATTTCTGAAGATAACTTCTTGCTTCAAAACAGAGTTGGCAGCCATCAGCATACGCTTCTTTTGCCTCGAAGCCATATTCTTTTGCAAGCCTGGCAAGTTCCGCCGGACCACCATTACTTAATGCGGTGCATATTGGCTGATCTTTAAGGTCAAATGATTTAAATATCTCTTTTAACGGCTTGCCTCTAGCATCACCTTTTGCTAGTAACCCTTGGCAGATATGAATGCCTCCGTACGGACCTATATGAACTCTGGAGCCACCACCAAACCTTACCCCGCAGCTGACCAACTTATCCCAGGGCACTTCTTCTATCGAACAAAGTTCGCTAGAAGACGCCCTTCCTTTACAAACAATTCCGCTAGGCGATACATCAAAACCATCTGCCTTTAACTTGGATAGAACTGAAGATTCATTTATACCACCGGCGCATACCATAAGCTCGGCCTCAACACCCAATTCTTGCGCCACCTTAACAGCCCGTTCCGCTCGCTCAACGGGTACAAACTCGTCGTGCCATGCGTCGGTGGAGATATCTAGATTGGTAAGTCCTGCTTCGATAAGGGGTGAGAGTACCTCTCTTGCTTTTTCTTCAGAAATAGCCCAAAAGCCATTGGATAACACGCCGATCCAAAAACCTTTGTCGGTCGCCTTTTTTACAATCGCCCTAACTATATCGGGATAAAGGAAAGGTTCGCCGCCCTCGATAAAGAGATGGTTAACGTAAGGGATCTTAGTGGCCTGATCAATGTATCCTTCGGCCTCTTCGGCCGACATAGTCCCTTTTTGCTGGGGAGAACAGCTTAAAAAACAATGACCGCAACTGGCATTACATTTATATGTAAGCAATAAGTGGAGACCACTTGGCTTCATTTTAAATCAACTTCTTTCGTGATGATTATTATATCACCCTGCAAAAGGATAATAAATTTCACGAATCTGTTTCTTAGTGTAGGAAAGTAACTTTTACAAGATTTCACATTCTTTAAAAAATAAGTAAAGTTAAACGGAGCTGAATAAAGTACCTTGCAATTAATTATTAGGGTATCCGAAGATTGCGAATTATTAGTTTAGTCAAATGAAATGAGGTGAAGCCAACAGACATGATGTTTTGCGCAATCTATTATGAAAGTAATTATAAATGACCCTCGCGAAACATTTATCTCGACTCAAATTTGTTTAAAAACAAATCGTTCACAAGGGTCATTAATTGTAATACCCTCTGCTACTTAATTTAAACAAAATGAATTTTTCTAACGCAGACAGTTAATCTTTAAAGGATCGTTTTGAATTGATCTTCTTATTATCTAGGCCAAACTATTTGATGATCTTACAAGTATTCAAAAAGTAGGCTCTATTGGCCATGAGGTCCTCGGCTATTTTTATTAGCTCCTTAATTTGCTCATCCGCTATCGAATAATAAGTGCGCCCCTCAATTTCTCTCGCAATAATATAACCGCACCACATAAGACATGTAAGGTGCCGGTTCATTTGAGGAACAGGCGCTTTTAAAAGTTCTGCGAGTTCCTCAGTATTGCTTTCATTTTCCAAAAGATGCTCTAAGATCCTTAAACGATTAGGATCGCCAAAACCCCTAAAGAACTTGGCAGTCAACTCGACATCAATATTCGATAATCTCTTTGTTTTCGTTTGGCTCATCTTGCCCATCCATATCAAACGCTTACTTATCATATTATCGGCAGAGATCGAAGAATAATAAGTATTCATATTTTCTAACCAGCAATAGACAGCCCATCACTTCTTGAGAAAGGGCATTGCCTATGTTAATTTAATCAAGGTTTATTGTTATCTAACATTTGAGTGAGACCAAAGGGGAAAGGATGAAAACCTCGAACATCAAGTCTATCGTTCTTATTCTCTTTATCTCATTATTAACTGTCACCATCCTGGGCTGTGATGCAAATTCGAATCCGGACACAGATAAACTCTCTTTAGAGCAGCAGATCGAAAAGATAAGAAAATGGGCTGCTGACATCAATCCCGGCGATTCGAGAACTGATGTAAATAAGGTCATTAAGGATGATCCGGCAATCGCGGAACAACTTGACGAAAAAACACTTCGAGAATTATATGTGGCTGAGGCGAGCGATCTTGAGGATGTAAAAAAAAGATGGGACGAGACCATGATAGCGACTATCGAAAAAGATCTGCCCTCACTTCAGATCGGCTTTACAGATGAGATCGTCTCGACTGTCATAGTAAGAACAAATGAGAACAAAGAAGCCATCGTTCAAAAATCAAGACACGCTCAAGATTTTGATAATGATCCGGATAAAGAACGTAAAAAAGAAAATATCGATAAAGACTCCGACCTCTACAAGAAATTCGACAAGATATCAAAGGACCTAAGTAAGCTTTGGTCTAAAGATGAGACAATATCGGTAGAAGATTTTGAAGAAAAATATGGCGAAGCATCTTTTAAAACAGAGGCAGGAAATAGGACCGAGATGGTCTACTTGAAGGACTCCGCCATAAATGACTCTAAAAAAATTGAGAGTGCCGACGAGCTTAATGAGATTATTAGTAATAAAGTAAGGGACTTTTTAGTTGTTATTGGAAATGATACTCGAGGCGCCTTCATGGCCGACTTTAGGCATTTAGAAAGCGTTAAGAAAATTGAAAGCGGCGGTCAGGCTCAGGCTACTTCATCAAATTTGATAGTAAATAAGGATCAAGACCTAAATGACAGAGAAGAAGCGATTCGCATTAGAAAACAACATACGACAAAATAACCTTTGTCATCTCCAATAAATTCGACCCACTTAATTTAATCTTCTCAGAAAATCGCTTCCTCGGGCGTTTCACTTGCCATTTTATTGCCAAGTCGCTGAGCTTTCTTGTTAGAGCTCACCAAATTTTGAAATAAATCCTACGTAGATAAAAAAATAGAGGGAGAATCCTATAGTCGCGCTCTTACTTCAATTAATACCTCTCGGATTAGGAACAGCGGTCAGCCCGACTCTGTTTTCTGTCGAAATATTCATCCTAGGTTCTTCGACCCGTCCACGAGCAAGGGGCGTCGCCTTTCTGGTCGGTGGCGCGGTAAGCGTATTTATGTTCGGCGCATTAGTTGCGTTAAGCGGGAGAGCGATATTCGATCTTCGAGCACCAAAAGCGGTTTCCGCAGGAATAGACATAGCTATTGGGATCCTGCTGATTGCTATCGGTATCTTCGAGATAATAAAAAAAAGAAAAACAAAGCCAAAAAAGATTGTGCCCCAGGATGTCACCGGGTCGATGTCACCTAGTCTTTATAAGATCGCCGCTCTTGGAGGGCTTCTTTGTATCACTAATACAACATCACTGGTTTTTTACTTAGCAGCAGCTAAAAGAACGGCCGAGACGAATCTCAGCCTGGTTGAAAAAATAGCCGCCATTTTTTTTGTCGGCTTATTCTTTCTCCTTCCCATCATTATCCCGTTATTATTCACTTTGGTGGCACCGTTTAGTTCAAAAAGAATCCTTGAGAGTATAAATGAAGTCATCAGAAAGTATGGAATCCCATTAATCATCATCGTCGCCCTGGCTTTCGGACTGTTCTTGATAGCTAAAGGGACGCTAGATATATTTGCTTTGTTAACTTAAATTATACACATGGATCTGACTTCGAAAGTTAGATGACATCAATAACGGTCTACCTATAAACATCCAGATGTTTGAAAAATATGTAACGAAGGTGGTAGATTAAGAATATTAAGCATCAAAGCGATTTATATTATCCCGTCAACAAATCCTCTTTCCTTAGCTTCATCGGAATTCATCCAAACATCTTCTCTCATGTCCTTTTTTATCTTTTTATAATCTTGACCAGACGATGCTGACAAAGATAACGATAATTGATCGTTTAAGCGCTCATAGAATCCAAATGTCGTTTTTAACTCATCGAATCTCTGATAGCGGCCGGCAGATATTTGATGCATCATGACCCAGCTACCCCTGGTACAAAAACGGCTGCCTTTCTCCCCTGAGGATAGGATCACTAGAGCCATGGAGAAAGCAAACCCGATGCAAAGGGTCATTACGGGCGATGTTATCGTCCTCATCGTCTCCATAACGGTTATCCCATCCAAAGCAGATCCTCCGCTTGATGCAATCTTCATGATTATGGGCTCTCCCGGATCTTTTGCCTCGAACTCCAGAAGCTTTCTTACTACCTCTTTAGAGCGGTCACTATCGACATCTCCGTAATAAAGAATCGTCCTTAGATCGTCCAACGTTTTATTTTTACTCGCTTCTTGCTTCTCTTTCCAGGCCTCAAATTCCTTTATCTCTTCCTCTTTTAAGGCTTGCTTTGCGAGCATCTCTACCGGAATCTCTTGATCGCGCATTTTTCCTCCGCTTCAAATCTGCCTAATAATTTACCCGAATAAGTGGTATTTATATTAGATTTGTAGATTAGGGTATAATAATTTTACTAGCTACCAAGAGGGGTTCTATGCAAAAAGTCAGGTTAGCTATATCTAATATCAGTTGTGATAATTGCAAAATAAGAATAGAAAAAGCCTTAGGGGAAATCGACGGCATCCAGGCCGTAAACGTCGATATACCAGATGCTTACGCTGACGCAACTTTTGATTCAGCGGATGTCACCCTCGAGAAGATTGAGACTGTCTTGGCAGATATAGGTTACGATGTAGAAGGTAAGACGATGATGACTCCGGGGCAAGGCGTATAAAAGTTTTTAACAATGCTCATAATATCTTTCAAGATAACTTTATCTCATGTAAGAACAGTATTTTCTTCTTTTTTAAGCTCACTTGCTTCAAAACCTTTCACACAATATAATGACCATTAGAAGATTGTTTATGACCGCCTATTGATATTTTTTAACCCTTAGTGTAAATTATTAAGCAAGCTATACAAATAGCGATTGTTTAATGATGGTAAAGACGATATTTCATACTGACCGATTATTTTTTTCCTTATGAAAAGACGAAAATTCCCAGCACGGAGAAAAAATGGATAATAAGCTAATTAGAACAGCAATGATCATAGGTTTAATAGCTGTGTTGACCCTACTGCTTTTCTTGACTCTCGAAGTTAGTTCTCTAAGAAAACAGATTAATAATTCTAAGAGCAACATGAATGCCCCCGCTAATAATTCTCTATCTATAGATCTTAAAAAATAGGATTATCTCTTTTATAGCGACTTGTTATTTGAGATAAGATTTTAAAAACTATGTTCAATTTAAGATCTTAGGCTTCGCCACTTTCATCAAGCTTTATTCCGCAGTGGGGACAAACGTCTGCGTTGCCTGGAACCTCTTTCTCACAATTTGAACAGTAACATACTTCATCCATTTAAATCCTTTTCCGACGGAGTTTGAATTATTGCCTTAATGTTTAAAATTAAATGATTTTTATTACTAAGCGATTGTTAAGTTATATGAAAAACAAACCTATATCAATAGTCAATTTGCAAAGAGAACCTATAGCGTTGGAGAACAGGAGCGTAAAGAACTAAAAAAAGTTAAATTATTATTTAATTTTATTCGCCGTGTATATTCATTTGCTCGATCAAGAAAAGTAATAGATTGCAGGTTTTAAGTTATAGAAGACTCGGCGACAAAAAAAGTTTGCCTTCTTGTAAAGAAGGTTTTTTAATCTTTTAAAATTTTACAATTTACAGAATGTAATTTTAATTACGCAACTCGTTATTCTAAAATGAGACGATTTATATCGGTTGCTCATCAGCCCAGGCTGCTTGGGCCTTATCTGGAAGGCAAAATGTGGACCAATCATCGTTCCCTTTTCCATAGGCCACGACTTTTCCATTTTCTGCATCAACAGTTACTTTAGCGAATTCAAACGGGCTATCTGGCGAAGCATACCAGACAATGGTCCAATAGGTCGGCTTAGGCCAAAAAAAATCCGCTTGCTTATCAGGTAAAACAAATCCTTCTAGTTCGATATCTTGAGAATCAATATATTCTTTTGCTATCAGAAGAGCGTCATCTCTTGAAATCATCTCATTTTTTGCTGGCCTCATCTTCATACCGCCGATATCTGCGTAGATGACATCTCTTGAATCTTTAAGAACATGAAAAAAAGAATCTCTATCCGTAGTCGCCACTTCATAAATAGTTCCGATGGGAACGTCAAATTTACCAAGGATCTCGAGATCAAGTTTCTTATCCATAAACCTATCGATGCTTACCTTGGCCCAGTGGCGGCTTTCTTCTTCAATACCTACTTTTGTGGCTGTAGAGGAGGCCCTTCCAAAAATTACGATCGATACTAATATTAAGGAGACAAAAACACCGGCGAAGATAAATAAAATTCGTTTGTTAATGATTGCCGGCCCCTTTTTTCCTTACGATTCCTCTTGTCTTTTCCGGTTTCTTTTTATTTGGTGAGAGATAATCCATATACCTACCGGTATTATAATAAAAATGCCGGCAACAGCAGACAACATCAAGTTCTGTTGACCGTCATTCAGCTGGATCTCCGTTGGTTGGCCGTCTTGAGCCGCAGCCTGCTTAGTCATCTGATCAGATGGCGTCATCCTCTCTTCCTCAGAGGGAGATGCGGCCATGGCAATATTTGCCGAAAAGATAAAAAGCAGGATTATAATAATAAAAGCCGAAGAAATTCTGTTGAATATTTTAAACGGTAATCTAATCAATTGGATGCACTCCTTCACTTGCCCGAACTAATAAATTTTATCAAATTACTGCTCAGGCTACAAATTTACTCGGCCACAATTGTAATTTATTTACTTGACCGAGAGGTCCTGCGATAATGGCGGTTGATAATCTAAAGAAATACTTTTCGTTAACTATCTTCAAATATAAAAAGGTCATTTGATGTCAGAATTTTTCATCACTTTTTTAGCTGTAGCCCTAGCTGAGCTTGGTGATAAGACCCAGCTCTCAATCTTCGTCTTGTCATCTAAAACAAAACACCATCTTCAACTTCTTTTAGGTGTGACATTAGCTTTTCTGATCGTCGATGGCACCGCCATACTTCTTGGGGCTTGGGTAACAACGGTCGTTCCGATGACAATCTTAAAGACCGTTTCCGGGATAATCTTCATTGCTTTTGGCCTATTTATCTTATTTTTTAGCAAAGACGATGAAGAGGATACTACGATAAACAGAAACGCCTTCCAAGCCGGATTTTTTTTGATCTTTATTTCCGAATGGGGAGACAAGACTCAGATCGCTTCGGGATTGCTTGCCACTAGATACGGCCTATTGCCTGTCCTGATCGGCACGATGGCCGCCCTTATCGCGGTATCCTTGATCGCTATCTATCTGGGAATATTCGCTTCAAAAAAGCTCGATAAGCGATTGATTTCAAAAGTCGCCGGAACTTTATTCATCCTGATAGGCCTCTCTTTTTTCTTCTTCAATTAGCTATATGGAAAAATAGAGGAGTTCGTTTTTTGAAGTAAAAATAAATAATAATGTTTACGACTTTAAATTTTCCATTGGTGACTTTGGCCTATATATTCTGAACCATCTCCCAGACACCGCACGGGCAAGTGCCAGCACAAAAACCGCATCCGGTACATTTGGCTTCATCCACAACATATTCCCAGCCACCATCATCTTTGGTGATCCGAGTGATCGCCCCTTGATAACAAGTATATAAGCAAATCTCGCAATCACGGCAAGTACCACAAGATAAGCATCTATTCGCCTCGGCATCGACACTAAAATCATGCACCGCGCCTGTCTCTCTCTCGCCCTCATAATAGATCGTCCTTATCCTACCGTAAGGAATGGACGCTTTGACTTCCGGTACATAATCGTAGCTCATCATCATCGCATTGACGACTTCAGCCGCCTTTCTTCCATCACCGATAGCGTGGGTGACTAGGCCAGCTCCAGTCATATCTCCGATAGCAAATACCTTAACATCGGATGTCTGTTTGTTTTGATTTATTTCAACTAAACCATTTTCGATATTCACATCTGGGGTCAGATAATCAAGCTCTGGTAGCTCCCCGATAGAGATCATTACCGTATCAGCCTTCATCGATGAACCATCTTTAAAAAATATCTTCTTTTCATTCTTGTCATATCGTTCGGTAAATTTCGGATAGACGATCTCGGTCCCCAAAGCCTCGGCTAGCTCCTGTTCTTTTCCAAAACTGGCAGGCGCCTGAATGTCGATCGCCGTTACCTTTTTTGCCCCATTTGCGTATGCTTGGCAGGCGATGTCCATTCCCACATTACCGGCACCGATAATAATGACCTCTTGATCGCTTAGGTCGGTGGCTTTCTCTTTGTTTACGTCATATAGAAACTCTATCCCCGCTACCACGTCTTCATGGCCCTCAAAAGGAATCACTCTTGGTGTATGAGCTCCTGTTGCAAGGATCACTGTATCGTGATCTTTATATATCTTTTCAAAAGACTTTTTATCGACTTTATTGCCTAGATGCACGATAATTCCCACATCTTTGATCCTGTCCAACTCTTTTTTTAGGACTTCGACCGGCAATCTGTCCCTCGGTATGCAAAGTTCCATCTTGCCCCCTAATTTTTCATCAGCTTCGTAAACTTCTACCTGATGGCCCTTGATGGCCAGCTGCCAAGCGGCCGATAAACCGCCCGGACCGCCGCCGATTACCGCGACCTTTTTACCGGTAGGAGGAGCAGGTTTTGGCGCTTTAAGATCCAAGCTTAAAGCACCGAGATTCTTAATATCGAGAGGCCTGTCAAGATAGAGTCCTCTGGTGCAGGCATCCATACATAGATTGGGACAGATTTGGCCGCAGACAGTTCCCGGAAACGGACTGTAATCTAATACCAGTTCCAATGATTCTTTTAAGCACCCCTGCCTGATCAAGCTTGTACGTTCTTGAGTAGGTATCTCGGAAGGACAAGCATTTGCACACGGCGCCATATACTTATCGTTACTCCAAATAGGTTTAAATCGTCTATCAACATCGTTTGTGATATAGGGAAGGATGGTCTGCTCGTGGTCTATGTACTCACCAAATATACCGCCTTTGCCCACGGCCTCATCCCAGCTATCGACTCTAAATCGGCTAAGATGCGGCTTATTTTTCTCAGCCAGTTCTTTTCTATCTTCATGAGTATACGGAATAAGTTTCTTCCACTCATCTTTAGATTTGGTCAGTTTTTTAAGATGAGAGCTTCTATCTATCGCTTCCAAATAGGGCTTCATGTTGGTTGTAAGCCAATCCCAATCAGCGTCATTTAGCTCAGTTTGTTTTACATCGACCTCACTATAACCTTTGACAGGGCCTCTAAAATATATCGTGCCGCCAACCATGCCGACGCATGGCCTATAGCCCAGAATATTATCCGTATTTCGAGGATCAATGCCACAGACTACAGCTATACCACCCGCTTTAAACTCGGCAAAAGAATCTCCCACATCTCTAAAATACCAAGATTGTAAAGGATCAAACCTGGGATTTAATTTAGTCATCGTATCGCAACGGGCTCCGCCGCCGCCTTGAACGTAGAGTTTGCCTTGAGCGCCTGCGTTGTGGGCGCCGTTAGTTACATCGCCCAAAACTGTAATATTAGCTCCACAATTTATCCAACCGGTGTCGTCAGATGAGTTGCCATTTACTATTATTTCTGTCCCAAACATCCCCATACTTCCCGTACGTTGACCGCTCGGACCATTTATCACTATCTCGATTTTCTCATCGAGGGGCCATATGCGGCCACCAATGCCATGCTGGCCATCGGCGTTTATCTTCATGCGCCTTGCGCCTTTCTTTACGCCATCTTGGATCAACTCTTCCAGTTGGCGAGAAGAGACGCGTTCCCCATTTACAACACCTTCTATTATTATTTCTTTTTTTGACTTTAGATTCTTAGCCATCTTCCCTCATCAACAAGCGAAATTTATTTTTAATCTGTCTGCCATCTCTTTATTTGCGATACTCAGTCCATCAGACATCCCGATCGGCAGCTCTGTACTTCTTCCCAGCGGTGCCAGTATCTTTTTAAGCTCCATATTTGCCGCCTTAAATACATCGACAACACGCTCTGCGACAATATCCGGATCAAGACGTCTGTAGAGTTTCGGGTCTTGAGTCGTGATCCCTCTAGGACAGCGACCGGTATTGCAGACGTTGCAACGATTGTATTCGTCTCCAAGACATCCTGCCGCTGCTTGCATAATATACTTTCCTATACTAGTAGCGGAAGCTCCAAGCATTATTAGAGCCGCTGTATTCGCAGCCAAGTTTCCTGATTTTCCAACGCCGCCCGCGGCAATAAGAGGCAGTTCGTTCTGCTTGCCCTGCTTAACAAGGTCCAAATAACAATCTCTTATATTGGTTGCAATAGGATGCCCCATCTTATCAAGCGAAACATTAAAGGCCGCCCCCGTTCCACCATCTTCTCCGTCAATCGATAAAGCGGCAGCATAAGGATTTCTCACCAAATTATTTAGAACCGCTTGGGCCGTCCTTGATCCTGATATCTTAGGATAAACTGGCACCCTAAAACCCCAGGCCATGGACATCGATTGAATCATCTTCGCGACTGCTTCTTCTATAGAATACTTTGTCTGATGAGTCGGTGGTGACGCCAGATCGACATATTTTGGAACGCCCCTGATCTTGGCAATAAGGTTTAAGACTTTATAAGCCATCAAGAGGCCGCCGTCTCCGGGCTTTGCTCCCTGGCCATACTTGATCTCGATCCCTGCCGGGTCCTCGACCATCTCCGGAAGTGCGTGGATGATCTCGTCCCATCCAAAGTAACCAGACGCTATCTGCAAAATAAAATACTTTAAATACCTGGACTTTAACAGCCGAGGAGGCATACCGCCTTCTCCGCTAGCCATGACCACGGGAATTCCTTCTACTTCGTTTAAGTAGGCAACGCCCATAGCAAGTCCCTCCCACATATGGGGAGATAAAGCGCCAACTGACATGCTGCCTATCATAATTGGAAAAATCTCCCTTACCGGCGGGATAAAGGTGCTTGGACCATCTAAAAGAAGTTTGTCATTAACGGTCTTAAGCGGCAATTCCTCAGGGGGTAAATTCCTTCCCAACAAAGTTGTCATATGAAATTCGTGCCGACCAGCGTCAAGTGCCGGATCTGTAAGCATCGAGATCCTGGAAAATTTCAGTTGATCCAGTGTCGATACGCCCGGGTCGTTTCTTCGCCCTCCCCTTTTAAAGGGAACGCCTCCCTTGTTTTTATAGAAAAGAAATTTATTGAAAGTATTGTGGTTGGCCACGATCGCGTCGTTTGGACAAACCAACGAACACATATTACAACCGATGCAATAGCGATCGATATCCGTGACTTGCCTTACACCCTGATATACATCCCTGGTAACACTAGGATCCGGCGACATACCTGATGACACCATCTTTCTATGTACATAGACGGTGGGCTCAATGGCTTTCACGGGGCAGATCGCCGTACAGTTTCCACAACGCGTACAACGATTCTCCCGCCACTCGACGATAAAAGGGAACTCTTTCAAAGTCAGTTTATTGCTATCGTTTATCCCTGTAGCTGATTCCATACCTTTAACTCCTTGGCGTCCGGTGTTACGATCGCCATATCATATTTCATTGGAAACACATCTTCGGATCTATCTCTACTTGGCACTGCTCTTTCAAGCCCGCATTCTTCAGACATGAGCGCATACTTTCCTTTTACTCCACCGATCGATCCCGGCCTCAATTTCTTTGAGTCTTGAACCATGAAAACACTGCCATCAGGAGTAAACCCTATGACTGCATTTGGTCCATCGATGCAAAGGGGCCTGAGCGAGTTCTTTATCAGCTTAAGCGCTTCTTTATCCGAACGCCCCTCGATCTCATCGTTTCTTAGCGGAGTGATTACATCCTTATAATATGTGAGCGGGTAACCAAGCGTTCTTTGAGTGTAGTGAAGAATGTGCGTAAAAACTTCGCTATCGCTGTTGTAACCCATATATGCCGGATTTCCCCTGCCAAGCAAAAACTCACGGATAGGTACAAATGCCGTATTCTCGCCATTTGTCATTGTTCCATAACCCTGGATGAAAAAAGGATGACAAGCATATAGATATATATCGTAGTTGGTGTTCTGTCTGCCTTGCGCAAAAACTATCTTCGCCGACAACTCGTCATTTACATCAAGACCAAAAAACTGAGCTACTTCTAGTGGATCTCCCACCTCTTTTAACGTGACGATATCGGGATAAAACGAGAAGACAAACATCGAGCCGTCAGGCTCACCCATTTTTCGCAAAAGTATTCTCGTTTCAGTAAGCAAGTTTTCTTTCTCCTGCCATGACGCTTCGTGGAATCCGTCAGGATAATCATAGGCGATGACGACATAATGCTCCCGCCTACTGATCTTAGATGTTTCCTTGATCTTCGGCTGCCATTCAAACTTCACCTCAAAACCCTGTTCTTGCATATAGTCCTCGAGGTTCTCCAGGCCCTTTCTGGTAAAAATGCCAGAGAGGATCGGAAAAGACTTTAGGTCCTTAAATACGCCGCCCAGATCTTTTAACATCAGACCCAGGCCGGACCCATCATGACCTTCTTTCATCGTCTCTAACGCCATGATATTTTCCATCGGTGAAAAATATTCACTTGCCGTAATAGCGCTCAACCTGCACATATAACTTAATTAATCTCCTCAAAAGAAAATTTTCGCTGACTTTTCATCATAGTGCCAGATAGGGGGCTTGTCAAAGAATTTTTTGTCATGATGCTATCTCTAGCAGGAGCTTTATAAAAGGCGCACAAAAAAGCCGGCCACCGCTTGGCAGCCAGCTTAGAATCTAATTTTTTCTATAGATTATTTTGGTTCAAAAGTGTGACAATGGGTCTCTATATCGTCTTGCACCGGCGTGCTGTTAGTCTGCATAGTCATATTTGGCATAGAATCATCTTGGCTCTCCGGGGGACCGGCGGCAACTAGGATCTCCGGTGACTGGCAAAGACTATCAGATCCCCAGTACTCGCAGTTCGAAATTGTACATCTTATTTCTGACATTTAGGGCCTCCTTATTAGTGCAATGTATTTTTTTATCATTCCCATTTAATCTTTTAATAACCGTTATCACAACTTCATGCCACTACGCCCTGATAACTTAAATGCAAGGCCACCAACGAGGATTATCACTAGGATAAAGATATTGAAAATAGTAAGGGCGCCAAAGACCCCGATGATCCCACCAAACTCTTCTGCCGGAAAAAGCAAAAAAGGCGCCATAAAGATCCCAAGATAAGCAAAGGCAGTATCCGTTGATACGATGATACCCCTCTCTGATTCCGGCCCGACCTCATTTGCCCAAGCGATAGTGGCTGGGAAAACCATTCCCCGCCCAATTCCTAAAGCCACAACAGCAAAGACAATAGTCACGGTTGTCGGAATAAACGTTAAGAGAGAGAATCCGACCACCCAAAGTATAAAAGAGATCAAAATCATTAGATAATTTCTCAAGTTATCAATTATCCAGCCATAAAAAAATGATGTCGTAGCAACAGCCAATGTCAAAGCCGAAATGTAAAAACCGATAGTAACCGTGTTCGCTATACCGATCAGCTGTAATAAACGGGGAATAAATAGAGCTCCGACGCTTACCGTTATAGTGGTCAAGAACATAAGCAAGTAAATAATTATCAGATTTGGATTATCCTTGATAACCGAGAAAAACGAAATCCTACTATTTTTTGCTGTCTCTGTAAACCCAATGTGAGTCTTTGGAACTTCTTTTAAAGCTATTAATCCTATTGGAAAGCCTATAAGAAAGAGCGCGAACGGCGCCTGCCAAGAGATTTCCCCCAACAGACCCCCAAGTATTGGCCACGCGACCGCACCAACATTATTTATGCTTACCCTTAAACCCATCATGTGATGTAACTTTGATCCACTATAGATGTCACCGATGATCACGGTGACAGTAGAAAAAATAGCAGCGACACCGATTCCCATGATTATCCTACTGAGTATTAAGACTAAAAGTGAGTCATCTATCAAAACCATGAGGCCGGATATCCCATATAAAAACAATCCTCCGACTAGCAAGTTCTTGGCGCCAAACTTATCTATGAACTTTCCAATAAACGGGCTGATCAAGACTACTGTCAGGGCGTAAAGCGTTATTATAATTCCAGTCACACTGGTGGTGAGATTTAGGTTATCTCTAATTTCATTTACAATCGATGCTACGGCAGTAAGCGACATCAGCGTAAGAGTAGAAGATAAAAAAATTATCCACTTAGCCCGGTCACCTTTTGACTGCATCATTTTTTCTTTCCGATAGACTCGCACTGTAAACAGTACGAACTGAAAGGCCTATCAAAAATTGATCTCGTAAATCAAGATATTTCTTTTAGGATCTGATGATAAAAGATACGAACACCTATTTCATGAAAACAATGAACATCATTTCGATGTCGCGCTAGCCAGTAGAGATTCAGATACAAAATTACTGATCTATATTGATAGGCATTAATCCCATATTGGGTAAATAGAACATGATTGTTAGTTATCCATTTTTAATAAAGGAGTATTGATCATGTTTGAGATAATGAAGGAAAGTAGCGGTAAATTTCTCGGCATTGACGCTACAGATGTCATAAGAAGACAGGATTATGACGAGCTGGTACCGATCTGTGAGAAAATTATCAATGATGAAGGCAGCCTGAGCATGTTAATCGATATGAAGGGTTTTAGATTGGAAGCACCAAGCGCCTGGCGAGACGACTTTGATTTCGGCCGTGAATTTCACCATAAGATCGAAAAGATGGCAATAGTAGGAGATAGGTGGTGGGAGGAGTGGATGGTTGCTTTTTGTCGTCATTTCTATGCGCAAGAGGCAAAGTACTTCCGCAGCTATGAAATGGATACCGCCTGGGAATGGCTGAAAGAAAGACAGGAGCAGGCCGCGTAACTTAGCGTGAAATAATAGTTTCACGAATTGAAAATTGAAGATTGTAAATATTAAATCAAATAAAAAGGCCCGGGCGTAGCCCCCAATAAGTCGGGCATTCAAGTCCCGACTATTTCCAAAACCAGTGGATTCCTAAGGTAGCGGATGCAAGAAAGGCAAGGAGTTTTAAGTGGAACGTACAAGTAGGTACGTGACATGAAAAGACTCCGTAGGCTGACGCCGTAGGCGCACCTTTGGAGTCCACTGGCGGGAGTGACGGGACTCGAACCCGCGACCTCCTGCGTGACAGGCAGGCACTCTAAACCAACTGAGCTACACCCCCGAAAAAACATAGAACGTTAAGATGATAACAGATTTTCACTTATGTAAAATAACAAAAACCTTCAAATTTCAGAGGACGTTTCACGGAGCTGCTACTAGGAAGGTAAGATTTTTTATCAGGGAGTGTACGTGCAAGTACTCGACCTAATGAAAAATCGCAGCCTGACAAAGTAGATGCCTGCGAAAAAGTTCTCTGGTGGGCGATACAGGATTTGAACCTGTGACCCTCTGCTTGTAAGGCAGATGCTCTCCCGCTGAGCTAATCGCCCGAACAACTAATCTAAATAAGCTTTTGGTGCCCCCAGCGGAATTCGAATCCGCGCCGCCGCCTTGAAAGGGCGGTGTCCTAGGCCACTAGACGATGGGGGCTAGTATCTAATTTAATAGAAAAAACCCCGTTTGAAAACCACCGGCCAAAATCTTCACTTCTTAGAGGCTCTCAAATTCAGGGCGGCTAGCACGCTTATTTGACCTAACAAAAAGTAACCAATCGCCCCTTCTTTGTCAAGTAAAACGAGCTCAAAACGTTATCTGAACAATACGGCTCTCGCCGGGCCGCCGTTTCCCTTTCTTACCCTAAGTGGCAGGCAGACAAGTTCGTACTCTCCCGCTGTTGCCAGACTAAGATCAATACTCTCGATGATAGTGACATTTCCTTCCAAAAGAACATGGTGAGCGGGTGCGTCTTTATTTCCGTACTCATCTATCGAAAGATAATCAATTCCGACTAACCTGACTTCTTGCTCTACCAGATACTCTGCTCCGTCTTTAGAAAGATAGACGAATTCCTTCACAAACTCGCCGCTTTCATATAAACGAGAGTTCTTTGTCTTAAAAAGAATTCTTTTAACACCCGTTAGATCATGAACCATAATATCCGCAGCGGTGATCTTTCTATCCACATCCAACTCTACTACTTTTGCCGGACCAATAAGAACATTCAAGGAAATGTCATCCAATGTATCCCCACCGGAAAGAAAATGGACCGGAGGATCGATATGTGTTCCCGTATGAGTCCCCATACTAAGTGTCGACACGTTCGACGCCTTTCCACTGGACTGGTCTTTAAAGGATAGGATTTCGACTTTGGGGTCGGTGGGCCAGCTTAGCATACCATTATGGATGGGGATACTGATATCGATATAATCTCTCACTGATCACCACTTTCCGATTTCGAGAACGACCTTTATCATGTTAGGATCTTTTAGAGAAAAGGCTTCCTTAAAGTCATCCATCAAAAAGCGGTTGGTAATGACTTTATCGATTACCGGACCGAATGTCTCTTGCATGGCCATAAGATGCTTAAGGGCCGACTCGAAATGAGTGTGATTTGAATTCACGCTTCCAATGATGACCTGGTTAAACCTGACTACCTGTCGCAGTAGCATATCTCCATCTAAACAGACCTGGCGATCACCCCTTGGGATGCCTGTAAAAACATAAATGCCGTTTCTACCGAGCCCTCCTACAAGATCCATCGCCAATTGGGCCGCCCCCGTGGCTTCGATGATCACATCAAGCGTCCCGGTTTGATCCTTGACCTTTTTCATATCTGAATCCCGGGAATCGATGACATGGGCTCTCATCTCTTTTAAATACCTGACTTTAATATTGTCTTCACCCCTATTTACGGCAACATAGGTCTCGACACCTTCCACTATCAGAAGTGCCGCCGCAAGAAAACCAAGCGGGCCGGCACCGACCACCAGTGCCTTCTTACATCCTCCCCAGCCGGGCTCTGCAAATCGGTGATCAGGATGAGAACAACTCCATGGGAGCCTTCCCTGAACATACTGGATCTGCTCGAGCGCCTTCTCGGCGATGCTAAGAGGTTCAGTAAGAACCGCCAGATGTTTTATCCCCTCTGGTACTAGGACAAGATACTCCTCATCTTCAACGATATACTCGGTAAAAAATCCGTGTAACTTATGAATACCTCTCTCCGTATAAAGACCGGTCGAACACATGTCGCTCATACCGTGAAGACAGCTAGAGCATTGATTACAACCTCTCCTTGCGGTAGGAACGACAATATCGCCCACTTTAAGTCGTTTAACATCATCTCCGACTTCAGTGACCCTTCCAACCGCTTCATGACCAAGGACCAATTTGTCTTCACCGGGGGGCGGGTCGATAAGTTTGTTTTTTATCATCGCCCTATCGGTGCCGTCTAAAGCCGCTTCGATTATTTCGACTTTTACCTGGGTTGCCATTTCAATTTCCGGCTCCGGTATTTCCAAGGCGGTGACGCCTTCAATATTTTCTTTTATACCGATAGCTTTCATCTATCTGTCTCCAAATTCTGAAAGCGAGCTAGAAAAAATATCACTCAACCTCTTTAGAACATCCTCATCAGTTGACGATAACTCTATTCCGATTACCGGCAATCCATGATCCTCAAGAGCCTCGAAATCTCCTCTTGCTTGGGCCTCTTCCAGTACCGGAAATGTATATTTTTCATCCGGGATCTTTAGTTCCGGTTTGTCGTGATAAGTCAGTTGGATAAATATTCCGCTTGGCGGGCCACCTTTTTGCTCCTGTCCGGTTGAGTGTAGATACCTTGGTCCAAAACCAGCCATTGTGGCGACATTAAGTCTCTCAAAAGCAGTGTTTCTGAGTGACTCTAACATCTGTATCGTTGAATCGTTTTCCGGTAGAAAAGCCTGAAATATTATATAATTACCTTCGGCAGTTGCAGATAGATAAGACCTAAGAACATCCTTTACATCTTTTATTGAACCACCGCTTGAATTTAAGCTATCCTTTATCCTTTTCTTGACACCCTTCCCCAACCTGATAGAAATGCCGTCTGATTCCGCTACAACGCTTCCCTTCGGCAAGCTACCCTTTTTGATAAAGTCATCTATTAGCTTATTCGTGTTATTTTTGCTCTCCGTCACGTTAGGTTCATCAAAGGGATTAATCTCCAAGTATGCCCCGCATATCGCCGTTGCCGCCTCCCATAACCAGAATTGGCCTCCGATTCCGTAAAGATCGTCGATCTCAAATTCGTAGTGGGTAAACTTATCTCTGATACTTTCTTTCCAACCATCCATCCAACTATTATCTTCTCCAGCCAAGGCAATCGATACAAAGAACCTGTCCGAACCATAGTTTTTAGCATCCATAGACCGCTCACCGGTTATAGGTATAATGCCTTTTCCTTTTTTCCCGGTACTCTCCGCAATCAGCTGCTCGACCCATAAACCCAGTGGTAAGAGTCTGTCTGATGTAACAAGAGTCAGTTTATCTTTTCCGGATACGGCCTGTTCCGCCATCAGATATCCGAGTTTAAGTGCCGGATTCTTCTCCGAATCAAGCCGACACCGCTTAGCCATCTTGACGGCATTTTCCAAAAGGATCTCTATATCGATACCGATCAGTGCCGCTGGCAGAAGTCCGAAATATGACAGTGCAGAATACCGGCCACCAATATCTGCAGGATTTGAAAGAACTGCCCTAAATCTTCTGTCCAAAGCCAGAGCCTCCAAAGATGTGCCGGGGTCTGTGATAGCTATGAATTGCCGACCCGGTTTTTTACTAAATGACCCTACCTTCTGCCAGAAATATTTTAAAAGAGAAAGCGGCTCGATAGTCGTACCTGATTTACTGGCAACGATGAAGACGGTCTTCTCTATATCGATCCTTCCTTCAAGGTCTTCTATCGCTTTGGAATCGGTCGTATCAAGTATCTCAAGGTCTAGAAAACCTGCGGTGACACCAAACATCCTCTTTAAAACAATCGGACATAGGCTGGATCCCCCCATTCCTAGAAGAACGGCTGTTTTTACATCTTCAATCCGGACCGATTCGACTAATGCATCGATCTGCTTGACCATGCTCAACATATCTTTTGCGACTCCAAGCCAGCCCAATCGATTAGAAATGGTCTTTTTGACTTCTGGGTCGTCGCTCCAAAGCGATTCATCCCGGTCAAAAAGTCGATTTACAACATCATCATGATATTTTTCCAAAGGCAGTGAACTCATTATCTTCCTTTCATCATCAATATTTACATTCTAAAAGATTTCGGCTTGTGTTTACAATAAACCGATCAGGCTCTCTGGATGATCTTAGTAAAATCATCCATCGCTCTACCGGGATCAGCGGCTTTTAAGATAGCGCTTCCTATGCATATATAATTTGCCCCTGCCTCGATTATCGATTTTGCATTATCCAACTTTATCCCTCCATCCACACCGATGATCAATCCTGGTTCTTTCTCCCTTAATTCCCCTATCTTTTCAAATGTTTCACTAATAAAACTTTTTCCGTAATAACCAGGGTGAACCGATAACACCAAGAGCGAATCAACCAGATCTACCAAAGGCAATATTTCGTTTACTGATATCGTTGGATTTATAGCGAGACCCACAAGAAGTCCCTTTTCCCTGATTTTCTCTATTACGACTACTGGATCGCTGACGGCACTAAAATGAAAGATGACTTTTTCAACCTTTGTCTTAGAAAGCGTATTTAAATAGCTCATTGGATCATGGGCCATCAAATGAGCTTCTATGGCAAACTCTGGCTCTGCATTTACAAGGTCAACCGGTTCAACGCTCTTTGATGGGACAAAATCACCATCCATAAAATCAACCTGAGCATAAGATGTAATCTCGTTTAAGACCCCTACCATTACCCGTAATTCATTAGGGTCAGCTGAAAGAACCGCCGGAACTATTGCTTTCAATATTGAGCTCCATTTCCAAGTACAAGTTTTTCAATCAAGCAACTGCTACCTATTATATCTCCAATATTATGTAATTCTTAACGTCGCTGGTCTACTTGAAATTTTTTATTTATTGCTTGATATGATAAAATTACTTATTGCAGTGGGGTTTTAAGAACGCGAAGCCTAAAAGTCGTGAAGGTCATTACTATTTGGATCTGAACGTTCGAGTCGATTTATGAAAATTTACGCCCTTATATTGGTTGGTATTACATTTATATTGATCGACTCGATGATTGTGAAAGCTTTGGTAAAATCGAAGGAACTTTCTAAAGCTTATCGACTTTTTATCGCTGCAGCAATAGCTGCAGTCATAACTATCGCCTTCTTCATCTCTTTTAAAGCGGTTCTAGTACTAATACTTGCTATAATAGTTGCAACAATCTACGTAAAAATAAGATATCGTTATAAATTATCTGGACGGATAAATTAAATGGTAACTAACATGTTAGATAAAAATCAAACATCTTCAAAAGACCTGATACTTACTAACTTAAAAGTAAATAGCGGCATGAGTGTAGATGAACTTGCCGTTGAATTAGATATTACGCCTATGGGAGTAAGGCAACACCTAGCTCTGATGGAGCGAGAAGAACTGGTAAAAAAAGAGAAAAATAGACGCCCCGTAGGAAGGCCCAATTTCATTTACTCTCTTACAGAAAAGGCCGAGGACCTTTTTCCCAAATCATATGATGATTTCATTACCGGAATCCTTAGGGACATTACCTATATCGATGGGGAAGAGAAGATCAAAGCGATTTTCGAAGCTAGAAAAAACCGTATCTATGGTTCCTTACAATATCGATTCGCGCAAGAAAAATTGGTGGACAGAGTAAATACTCTATCAAAGCATTTAAACGAAAACGATCACTTCTCAGTAGTGTGCAAAGAGAAACAAAATATCGTTCTTACAAAATATAACTGCCCCCTACTTATGATCTCAAAGGAATTTCCCTATCTTTGCCAATGTGAGAAAAGTCTTTATCAAGCGCTTTTAGCCGCCGACGTCTCCATTGACCACTCCCAAGCCAGCGGGGAAAAGTCTTGTCGATTTCTTATCCGTTCTAAAAAACCGATTCAATAAACGTCTTCCCTCTTTTAAGCTTTCATCGGTTGTTTAAGTTTTGTCGCTCGTAAAAAGTGGCAATAATTTTTTATCGCTGTTGCTTTTACAAATTATTTTAACTAAAATTTCTTAGGTATCTGAGGTAGCGAACTATTTATTTCCTGTTACTGTTAACATATAAATATGGCGCATTAGTCTAGCGGTTTAGGACGCCGCCCTCTCAAGGCGGAGGCCACGGGTTCGAATCCCGTATGCGCTACCAGGTCAAAGACCTAGAATCGCTAATATTGGATTCTAGGTATTTTTATGAAGTGCATAGGAAGTGCAGATGGTATTCTTTATCCTATCGACTTTATCAAACATGCGACACTCGGTTTAGGAAACCCCTCAGGCAGTTTGTTAACTTTTGATAACTGTTGCTAACTTATGCGTTAAGCAGCGGTTATAATGAACTGCTTTTGACAGTAGTTGACACTAGATCGACTGGTTTCCTTAGCAGTTTATTAGCAGAATTAGCCAATATATAAGATCTCTGTCATTATTCTGTTAATTTTTACCTTGTCTCTTCCTTACCCCTCGGTTGACAATATTCCAACCGGCAGTTAGATTAACAAGTGTTAGCAGTTTTCTGACTATCATAGATATTGTATCTACACTCTTAATAAAAACACTCCTGTTCGCACCCAAAGTCAGATTGATTTCTGGGGGTATTTTTATTAACCGTAAATTATTAAACGCTGATTATTAAATTGCATTAGACATTTAAAAAGGAGATAAGAAAATGCTAAAAAGAGTTTTATTTTTAACGATTGTTTCAGCACTTGCATTGCTTTCAAGCACCACTTCTGCGATAGCTGCCTCACCTTGGGATACAGTAAATGGCAAAATTTCGTCAAATACTATTGATATTGCCAAGAACTCAACGGATATAGCAAACATGGCTGTAACCATTGCCGCTAACGCATCGGCAATAGCTGATAATACCGCAGACATCGAAGCAAACGCTAATTTAATTGCTGCCTTACTAGAACGGATTGAAGCTCTTGAAGATCAGATTGCCCTTTTACCGCTTGGCATTGATACGAATGGGGATGGCCTCTATGATCGGGAAGAACGCTTGATCGGTACAGACCCAACGATTCATGACATGGACGGTGATGGCCTGAATGATGGAGATGAAGTCCTGGTGCATGGGACAGATCCACACAATCCTGATTCAGACGGTGATGGATTAAATGATGGAGCTGAAGTCCTGGTGCATGGGACTGATCCTAACAATTCAGATACTGACAATGACGGTCTATCCGATGCTGATGAGGTAGCCGATGGAACAGATCCGACTAATCACGATACGGATGGTGACGGCTTTTTTGATATGGATGATGCCTTTCCCTTAAATCCAAGTGAGTGGATGGATACCGACAATGACGGCATAGGAAATAATACTGATCTAGATGACGATGATGATGGTCTATCTGATATAGACGAGGCTTTTTATGGTACCGACCCGGAAAGCAGAGACAGCGACGGTGATGGTATGGAAGATGGACATGAAGTTAATGTATATGGGACTGATCCTAACAATTCAGATACTGACAATGACGGTCTGGATGACGGTGATGAATTCGCTTATGGTACCGATCCGCTTAACTGGGATTCCGATGGTGATGGTTGGCCCGATGGTGCAGAAGTGTGGATTTACTTTACCAACCCGATGGATCCAGGTAGTCATCCTTAAATCGATATAATGTTAGCTTAATAGTGCAAGAGGATAATTAGGCATAGGAGGCCTCACTTATGTGGGGTCTCCTTATAGTTTGTTTCTTTTAAGTGATAGTGAAAAATTACCTGATGAAATTATTGATAACTAGCATTGTTGCTGGAAATTTCTTAAATTACGTTCATTAGTGATATTTTCGATCATTAAAAAAGTTCGAAGATAGACCCCTAACCTCCACATCGACTACTATAATTAGTTTACCTATATCAGATGACCTCTATTTCAATTTCTTTTTAACCTATAAAATATTTCCCTTTTATTAAACAATCTTACTTACCTCAGCTTTCTTGTTAGAGCTCACCATATTTTGAAATAAATCATATAAAAAGAGATAAGGAGAGATTCAATAGTTACTCTATTACTTCAGTTAATACCACTTGGACTCGGTGCAGCTATCAGCCCGCCTCTATTGTCAGTAGCGATATTTATCCTTGGCTCTTCTACTAGCCCAAGGAAAAGAGGTATTGCTTTCCTCGTTGGTGGAGTTATAGCCGCATTTATGCTTGGTACATTATTCATCTTAACCGGAAAAGTGCTATTCGATCTTCGAGTACCAAAAGCAGTCTCGGACAGTATAGACATTGTCATCGGAATACTCTTGGTCGTAGTCGGTATCATCGAAATACTAAAGAAAAGGAAAAAGAAACCTAAAAAAGTCAAACCCCAAGACGTTTCTGGCTCGAAATCGCCAAAACTCTTTAAAATCGCTGTCCTCGGCGGATTTCTTAGCGTCTTCAATGCCTCATCGATAATATTTTATTTAGCAGCGGCTAAAAGAACGAGCGATACAAATTTTGACATATTTGAAAAAATAGCCGCAATGTCACTTGTCGAATTATTATCCCTTCTTCCTATTATCGTCCCTCTTTTAATTACTATAATCGCGCCGTCAACTTCTATGAGAATTCTTGATAGAATAAACGAAGTCATCATAAAGAATGGTGCTTATTTAATTATCTTCGTCGCCCTAGGTTTCGGTGTCTTTTTGATCGGCAAAGGGGTACTGGGGCTCGTTTGAATCAATCCGTAAGTACCTAGCTAATGCCACCTTTCAGATGATCTTAATTTGCTTTTTATAGATGTGTCTCCCAAAATAGTGCATCCAAAAGTTACTATGACAACTCTGTCGGAATAAAATTATTGATGAAAAGATCTACAGATAGAGATGAGTTGACAGTGACTTTATTCAAAAAAGTTCGAAGATCGTCCCCTAAGCTCCACACTTCAAAATCGTTCTACCTGCTGTTTTTATCCTTAATGTTATAATGCTTGCTTGATAAGTATTCTTGTTCCATCGAAAACATAATAACAAAATGAGGAGGTGATTAAATTATGGAAAACGTGAAGGAAAGACTTTCATTATTGTGGATAGTTGTAATGTTCAACCTAGCGTATGTGGATATTTTTTCATTATTTATCCCTGGAACCCTAGATAGATTGGCAGAAGTTGCAGGGGATACTCCAATCGTTCAAATTATGTTGGCCGGCGCAATAATGATGGAGATTCCGATGGTAATGATAATCCTGTCCAGAGTGTTGAAGTATCAGGTAAATCGCTGGACAAACATCATCGTAGGGGCGCTAACTATTTTTTTTGTTATAGGTAGTGGGCCAGCAGACCCTCATTACATATTCATTGCTACAATAGAAGTAGTATGTCTGTTACTAATTATCTGGTATGCATGGACGTGGCGTAAAGAAGAAGTCGGCATTCCTGAAAGGCCCGTTCATAGTTCGCAAAGCGGGACCTCTGAAACCATAATACAAGATACTCGAGTATGACATAGCCGGGTGGGTTGAAGCGAACCAACACAAGATAACTAGATAATTTAGTACTGCCAAGCGCTTTATTCTTTAATTAGTCTAAGGCGCTTTTTTTGTTTCGTTAAAGGTTCGAAGCTTATCAAATAAAGCCCCTAAATGAAGTAACGGGAAAAAAGAGGTATCAAAAATCAATCATTTGTCGAAACTACAAACATAGCAACATCATCACTTAGCTTATTCTCAGTAAATCTTAGTATTTCATCAAGGACAAGTTGTAAAATCTTTTTAGTGTCAGGGGTGTTAATTTTATTTACAAAGTCGGTGAGTCTTTCTTCACCAAAAAACTCTTTACCTCGCCTGGCTTCGATCACGCCATCCGTATAAAGAAACAAGATATCATCTTTTGTTATAGTTTCTTCTTTCTCACTATAATTTACGTCGGCAAATAAGCCGATAGGCATATCGCCGGTTAAAAGATATTTTGTCGAAGAAGCTCCCTTTTTTAAAATTATTGGCGTATGGCCAGCATTACAATATTTAAGCTTGGATGATTTTAAATCCAGAATTCCAAAGAATAAAGTAACAAAAGTGGAAGAATCAGTTATTTTATCAATTAAAACATTTGTTTTCTCTACAATTGCAGATGGAGAGTCCATTTCAAATGAATAAGCTCTTAATGTATTTTTTACATCCGCAGTTAAGGCTGATGCTTTAAGGCCGCTGCCTGATACATCGCCGATAAGTATGCTAACCTTATCATTTTCCAATTCATATATGTCATAAAAGTCTCCACCGACCTTGGCCACTACACTAGCCGAATGATAATCATAGCTAAACTTAAGACCCTTTATTCTACTCGGCATGGTAAGAAGCGCATCTTGAAGTGTGTTGGATATATTTCTTTCAATCTTATAAGCTCTAGCATTCTCAATAGCAAGTGTCACCGATACAGCCAATTTGGTCACGAAATCGATTTGATAGTCCTCAAATTTGGCGTCTGCCGTTACGTTACCGAAAAAAAGAAATCCGTTTACCCTCTCTTTAGACATCAAAGGCACACTTAAAAAAGAGCGAACATTGTATTGTTGTTCAAAGCGTCTTATAATTCCATCTTCTTTTAAGGTATCATCGATCACAATCGGTTTCTTATTTTTAATATCAAATACAGCTATCGGAAGTTCTTCCTCCCCATACTTTTTCTCAACCATTTCCATCGGCAGTTTATAATGATATTTTGGTATCCAATCCTCACCTTCTCTTAGAAAGACAGCGGCGTTCTCTGAATTAATCGCGTTGCTACCATCGGCTAAAACACGTTGAATGATCTTATCGATATTTAAGGTCGAATTAATGATCGAATTAATATCATTTAAAGTATCACTTAACGACTTGGCTTTCTTTCGTTCGATATCAATTCGATTTAATGATTCGGAATTTGTTAAGAGAAACAAAATAAATACGGCTATAAGTGTGATAGTAAACAACGACAAGCTAAAAAGTGCACCATAATAATTGGCACGCTGACCGATAAGGATTATTAAACCGGTAAGTATTGGAATAATAATAACGGGAAAAGATAAGCGCCTGATCATTACGCCCCCGGCGCTGTCACTAGTAACGGTAGCCATTACGCCTTTGTCCGGTCGAGATGCTAAAATACCTAGGCTGAGGATAAAAAAACTAAAACTCGTATGAATAGCCATTGTTCCGATAAAATATGAAAAATTATAAACATATCCGACAAAGGCTAACAAGCTTACCAACAAACCGATAAGTGCAAGATACTGAGCGATCCGATAACTGGCATGAAAGCGAATATTTATAATTAGAATTGATAACCCAAGTATAAAAAAATTAAATGCCGTGTGCGGCGCCATCCGAAGCGGTTTTAAATCTCTTATTGATCCAAGAAAATCTTGTGAAAATAGTTCATCAATCCCTAAATTCCAGTCAAAAAGATATTCCGCGAGTGTTAATCCACCTACTAATATGACTATGAAAGAGAGAATTTTAGCAGTTAACTTTAAGGCCGTTTTTTGCTTTTGATAATCGGATCGAATTAACCAGAGCGATATGCCGAGAAGAATAAAGGAAAAAGCGGTATTCGGTACCATTTGAGGCAAATTAGGAAATATCATCGTCAATATCAAAATATTGAATATCCAGCCATCCAGGACAAGAACACCTATCAAGATAACTGCAAGAGCGGCAATGCCTGCAAAAGATTTCAAATTAGAGATAATTTTAGTGCTTGATTGGTCCACCATTACTAATGCCTCTTACTCTATTTAAAAAAAACGATAAAGTAAAAATATCATAAATTGATAAAGTTGCCTTTTTTTACCCTGAATAGCCGCTTCTTATCTTTATCTAAAGGACGTTGCAAATCTTCCCTGTTATAATGATTGAAACTCAAAATTAGTTTCTAAAAAAGTTCGAACTTCGTCCACTAGCCCCATTATGAGTTCCACCAAGCTTTTGCAGTTACCGGCGTGACATTGTTCGAATATTTTAAATTAACTTAATTAGGTTATTAAGTGTTTAACAATAAAAAGCCTCTTATAGACGATCAAGAGGCTTTTATTTTCTTATTTATTATCTATTACTCGTTATCTTTGCTTTTACCGTTGCCCCCGCCCTTTGATGACGCCTGAGAAGCTTCGCCATCGGAACCTGCTTTTGGCCCACGACGACCAACCGTTTCGCTTGTAGTCTTGCTGCCATGCATAGATTTCTCGATTGCTTTTTCAATTGAAGCTCTAGCGGAATCAGGCACTTTATCTAAAAGACTCTCTAAGACTGCAATATGTTTAGAAGTAGATGATTGGACATGTTCTATAAGTTCTTCAATAGTCTTCTTTTCATTGTCATCTGAATCATCCTCATCATCTTTAGAAAACTTTTCCAGCAGTTTATTAAGTTTGGCTGTCGTCTTATCTATGACTCTTGCAACTTTTTCAGCTGTTTTCGAGGAATCACTAAGAGCAAGCTTCTCAAGTTTACTGCTTTGCTTATCTAAAAGCTTGATAACTGATGATATCGCTCTATCAACACCTTTATCACCAATGCCTTCATCGTCAATAAGTTCACTTAGGATATCTAAAGCTTCTGCCTGGTCTTCATTTAGACCAACTAAGGTATCTAGGTCGTCACCAGCTAAAGCCTCAGCCTTCTCGTTATTTTTTACAAACTCAGATATTAATTTTCCAATAGTCTCTTCGTTATCACTCTCTTCAGCTTCGGCCAGACGCTCCAAGCCTATCTTAGAAAGCGCTTCCGCTTTATCTTGGGGGTCGAATGTAAACAATAGAAAGATTCTTTCTGCCATCTTATCGAACCAGTAGAACAGGCTATCAGGTGTAGTTCCGGCTTCTGTATCAGTTGATTCTGCCAGAGCAGTGGCCGGGATTAATAACATAAACAGCAAAATAAAAAGTACCAAGACTTTTTTCATAAGAAATACTCCTCGTTTAATTGTTATATTTAATATCGGCAGAATGCGTCTTAATTATTAGGCAGCCATCCTAGCTGTGCCCCCGGCATGAATCGAATATGCGACACCAGGTTAAGTAAACTAAATTCTTATAATAGTGGAACTATTCGAAGCCGACTCCGGCTTGATGGAGAAAACCTTTAATCTCCTTGGTTAGGAAGGGGTCAACGGTTCAAATATGCTCACGGATTCTAGGTCAGAGGCCTTGTTTTAAGGAATTATGATAAGGTCGCATTTTTGAGAGTGCAAGGGAAGTGCATAGGAACGTTTTTTCTCCTAAAAGATCCGTTGTTCGAATCCCCTAACCTCCATTGATCGCCTTTGGCGATCCAAAGCATGTGATCATGAGACTAGGGATAGTGTAAACATGCGGTCTTATGAAACCCGAAGGGCTGTTAGCTTTAATATTTTTAACTAAAGGACATATAACAGTCATGGATAAAGATTCAACAAAACAATTACTTTCAAAAAATAAGATGCCCATTATGGGTTTAGGCACTTGGATGCTTACAAAAAATGCCGCTGTCACTGTCTCATATGCTTTAGAGATTGGCTATCGCCTAATCGATACTTCCAGCGACTATCGAACACAACCCTATGTTGGGAAAGCAATTAAAAATGCTGCAATTGATCAGCGTAAACTGTACATAACAACAAAGGTAGAAGAAACGGATGATTCCTACGCGCGAACTAATTCCAACTTGAGAGAACTCGGAATTGAGTACATCGATTTGATGCTAATTCATCGCCCTCCGCAAGCAGGTGCCGGTGAGGAATTATGGGAGGGTTTGATAACAGCCAAACAAGAAGGACTAATTCGAGACATCGGCGTCAGCAATTATTCAGTTCCCCTTATGGATGAACTAATCGAAAAAAGCAGTGAGATACCTGCCGTAAATCAAATCGAATGGAGCCCATTTGGTCATAGCCGAGAAATGTGGGATTACTGTTCTAAAAAAGGTATCGTTATCCAAGCCTATAGTCCACTCACTCGAAAAAAGCGGCTAAGCGACAGAACGTTGATTCGAATGTCTAAAAAATATGGTAAGTCTCCTGCACAGATTTTGATTCGCTGGAATTTGCAGATTGGAACCGTACCCATACCAAAAGCAAACCAAAAGCAACATTTAGAAGAAAACGTGAATGTCTTTGGGTTCGAGATAGACGCAGAAGACATGCGCTTACTAAACGGCTTGAATGAACACTATTCTTCACTTGGAGCTTTACCATACGTTAGTGACAGTTGAAAAAAGGCGTCTTTTACTAATTCCTTACACTTATAAGTTAATAGAAAAGTTCGAAGATCATCCCCTAAGCTCCACAAATGAAGACCTATATCAAACTACTAAATCTTTATAATTTTAGATTTCGTCTACTAAACTGGAAGCGTTTCTATCACTTTGGAAACCCAAATGTGAGCGCCAAAAGTATAAGCTATTTTCCTGAGTTTCCTCGGACCGCGCGTACGTAGTTTTGAATACGGATTTCATCGCCCTGAGGGCCGCGTCCACCTTCAAATTCTTCAGATGCGCCACTTTTAGGATCACTTCGCTGTGAACCGGCACCGTGGACATTTATTAAGTTAGATTTATCATTAGGCGCAAAGCCGAACGCCTGACCAAAAGTTATGTATACAGCTTCGCTTCCAGGCGCGTCGGACGGCGCCTCCAAGAGAGTAGTGTTAGTCCAGAACCATGACTCTTCTTCCGTGATGTCGAAGAATGTCGTGTCTATAGCAGGCCCTTTTTTAGATTCATCGCTAGCGTCCGGCGCCTTAGAGTAGTCCACTATACTCTGAAGCTCTTTAGCGTTAGGAAGACGCCAATCGTCATGGCCGCCAAGTTGAAGATTTTCGGCGAAAGCAAGCGCCTCTTCCCAGTTTCTGGTCTTACCGTCGTCACCTTTTTGCCACATAAGACCGGTGGCCTTATCTGTTATTGTATCGTCACCGTTATCGACGAAATCATTTTTTCCATAATCTTTATTATCGCGCACGTATCGAACGAACGCGGTAAAAGGCGATCCACCGGAACCTTTCTCCTTCGGGTACCCCTTGATCCGTCCATCAGCGAAATTAACACCGAAAACAGTAGCATCACCCTTCATTGTAGTACCTACATACTCTGTGCTTGACCAGTACTGTCCATCTATCGTTCGTTCGCCGAGGCTCTCGTCTCCGAATCTAAAGTTAAAAAACTTAGTGTCAATGTACGGCCTCTCTAAACGACCGCTACCGCTAAAATTTATAAGGGAGTATAACTCTTTGATCGTTGGAAGACGCCAGTCATTGTGACCGGCAAGATCAAGATCTTTAGCACCGGAAACCGCCTCAGCGAAAGTCGATTTATTGTCTAGATCCGCCTCTTTCTGCCATATAAGGCCCGTATTTTTATCAGTGATTGTGCCATTGTCGTTATCCTGATAGGAGGCTTTTACCCCAGGAAACTGGGCGTTTTGCCCGTAAAATGCCTCACCAGGCTCGGAGCAATCGATCTCCTTTGTATCGTCATAGCATTTACTTTGACCGGTCCCAACCACCGTGTAGTCATCGCTCCTACCCGGTTCCGTTGAGGTATCAGACTTACTATCGTCATCTTGATCGATAGTTGATTGTTGGCAACCGGTTATAAATGAGGCTAAAAGAATGCATAGAATAATAATTTTGGATATCTTAATAAATTTAAAAGAAATGCCTGCTTGCTTTTTCACTCTGGCCAATATCCTTTTTCATTTAGTGGTCCTACCGCTTGACCTCTACCCAATTAGATATCTAAGCAAACAATAATAAAAATTACTAAAATCTCCAAAAAAACTTTCTTACAACTAAAAATCGATCACATTGATTAAAATTATTTATGACAAAAATTCGAAGATCGACCCCTAACCTCCATGTAAACTCATACCTAGTTTAAATTAGTAAAGAAAAGCTTAATTGCTGCTTTATTTGGGTATAAATAACGAAGAAAGAAAGGAGTTGATTACCGTGACAAGGAGACTAAATATTGTCGACTGGCTTGCCTTTGCAATCGTGATTATCGGGGGTCTTAGCTGGGGTGTGGTAGGGCTTTTTGAGTTCAACCCTATAGCTTCGGACTTTGTTGGAGAATCTGCATTTCTAACTAGGACTATATACTCTGTCGTCGGATTTGCGGCACTATACCTCTTTTATTCACTTATAAAGATTGCTTCGATAGAATCGGGAAAGGACGAAGTCGCGACGACAAAGAAGGTAAGGCTTAAAAAAGCCAGTTAAGGAACAAGACCTATTACTAATCGACTATGACCTTGATGAACATTTCAAGGTTATAGTCTTTTCATGGAAGATATAAAAAAGTTCGAATATCGACCTCTTACCTTCTCCAGGTCATATCATATTTATGAAATATTAACTTCAGATTAAAAAGAATAAGATAATCGAATCTTTTTTGAATAAGAAATTTAAAATAACTGGGATCATGCTTAGCATTCTTTTATCGCCGATGGAATGCCTTATTCTTTTGGGAACATATAGGCATGAAGGAAAAAGAAGGTGCGCCTAAAATTGGTATGGCAAAAGGGCGAATCGAAGCTTTAAACGACGGTGTTTTCGCAATCGCCATGACCCTTCTCATTCTAAATATCAAGCCACCGACAGGCAAGCAAAGTCTTTCGGCCATTCAAGATTTTTTTATCAATTCCCTGTCTCAATTCTTCGATTACGGACTAAGCTTTCTTCTGCTCGCATTCTTTTGGACTGCCCAGCACCGCCAATTCCATTGGGTAAGGAGGGTTGACGATAGACTGCTCTGGCTGAACATGCTTCTTCTTCTGTTCATTGCCGTTGTTCCTCTATCGACCGCTCTTTACGGCGACCACAAGTCTCTTTGGCCAACAGCGCTCTTTATCAATCTTAATCTCTTCATCGTCCTTCTTATCCTTTATGGCATGTGGGCTTACGCAAGCAGCCATAAGGAATTACTTTCACCCGATTTATCTGAAGAACACAGAGTCTTTACGAAGCGGCCCACCCTCGGCCTTATTCCGCTATTGTCGATTATAGCGATCGTCCTATCTTTCATAATACCATCGTGGAGTACGGTACCGTACATCTTCGTCCCCTTCATTATGACAAGGAAGCTGAATTAGATGGATGAGTCGGTACAGGCAAAAGAGAGTCAATCCCGAAAAGAGAGAACCCGGGAACTTGAAATGAAAAATTTCTTATTTGAAAGTTATTTTTTTGATCCGCATTACACTAAGTAAAATGATGCCGACCCCGGTAAGCAAAAGAGATAGTAAGAGCAGAATTCTTTTATTGAAACCGGTAGGTGGCATATAGCCAGGCATTCCTACGATCACATGCGAAAACGAAGAGACCTCACCTACTACTACATTATTGACCGTATCGACATATAAAGTTACATTTTCTATGCTTCCATCACTCGGTTTATGAAATAATACTATTTCATTTTCATCACCAATAACCGATGACGGATCGTAATCGACGGCGATAAATATGGGGGCGTCATAGCACCCGGGAATATGTTCAATATCATATTCATTTCCTATAAATTTATACCCGTCCGGCGGTCTTATGGAATATCGTGAGTTCACGGCAATAGTTGTGGTGCCATCACAATCGGTATCGGTATAAGTAACACTTACTTCGGGCAGCGGCGTCGCAGTAACTGTATCCGTAGAGGTACTGCGACCAGGCGTAAACCCAAGTCTCCCCGGCTTTATGCTTACAGAATTGCTTTGAGCCGAAAAATTTCCGGACGCATCGAACGCAGTTATGTAGTAGCTATAAAGAGTCCATTGATCGAGTCCGGCAAACGAAACAGAAGTAATCGTTGTCGAGGTTATAAGAAGATTCGTATCAGCATCGTAAATATTATATCCGGCTACCCCGACATTATCGCTTGCTTCTATCCAATCCAAATTAATGCTGTCAGTAGTCGGAGCAAAACCCACTAGTATTGGGATCGTGGGCGGAGAAGCATCGATATCAAAACTCCACTCATAAATAGATCCTAGATTATTTCCAGCTTTATCTTTCACATTTGTATCTACTGATGCCGTATACATTACTCCTTGACCCAAATCGCTTACCGGATCTAATGTCGCAGTTTTCGAGGGTTGATCATAACTATAAGTTGCAGCGATAATCACATCGTTACTGTCTTTTAATATAAATGTCGAACCATTTATTGTACTGGCGTCCATTGAGTCATTAAAAGTGACTTTTACTTCGGTAGTAGCGGCTGCAGTCGCGCCATTTAGGGGTAGCGTTGAAGCGACACCAGGCGCCAGCGTGTCGACTTTGAAATTCTGAGTTTGCTCCGCTTCGCGGTTGCCTGCCGTATCTATTGAGTAGAAATAAAGTGTCAGGTTGCCTTGTCGCGCCGGCTGAAATAGTCCTGTATAGGTTGTCATATTTGTCTCGTAACTCCAGCGATAGTATGTGGCTCCCGGCTCGCTTCGACTTAAGGTGACCGCCGGTATCGAAGTATACCAACCCGACGGATCAGGGGCGGGAGCTGAGATGTTTGTCCACGGGAACGTAATATCCACAATGATCCCATCCGATGAAGTGACACCCGAAGTAAAGCCAGCACCATTTACTGCTCTTACGTTTATATAGTATGTCTGGCCGTCCACAAGGGAGAGACCGGTTGCGCTATCTAGCGTAGTGTCGGAACCGCCGGCATCCATTGACCAGCCTACGATATTGGTGGCCCCGGCTGATGTGCCGATTGAAAATTCGTAATAGGCTATGCCGGAATCGGGATCAGCGGCTGCCGTCCAGGTGCCGATAAGTTGGGTATCGCTTGTAGAATAGATGCCACCGTCGACTAAGTTAGAGGGATCGACTGATGGCGCGGTCGTATCGACGATGATGCC
>Ga0255058_10000039_pt1 | contig 72425 bp, 58 predicted proteins | sample Cases_109_9_MG_FD_188637 | JGI IMG/M metagenome (GOLD analysis project Ga0255058, IMG submission 188637) | Seawater microbial communities from Amundsen Gulf, Northwest Territories, Canada - Cases_109_9 | ecosystem: Environmental > Aquatic > Marine > Gulf | place: Canada: Northwest Territories...
CTATAATATCAACACAAGCGTCATATGTTTCAATATTTATCTCTTCTATCTCTTCAAGGTTTATTTTTCCTCTGAGTTTCAAAGCCGCTTCAACTGCCGCCTGAGAATGGTATTCCGAAGGATAGTATTTTATATAGGTTTCGAGGATTTTAAAATTTCCCTTTGTTCCTCCAAAGGAATGGACATCAAGAGTAAAAGGTCCTGTAATCTGTTTAAAAACGCCCTTTTCTCCTTCAAAAACCTCTGATGGGCCTGTCATTCCTTCTTTGGCGAGGAGAGCGGCAAAGACCCCGTTTCTAGCGGCATTAGCCGCCGCGCAACCTTTCCACATAGATAACTCTCCAACTCTTGTTTGCCTTAAAGTATTATTCGGTGTAATGCTCAGGGAAAGGGCGTGTTCCATTTTCTGAGGATCCAATTCTAAAAGTTTCGCCCCTAAAAGGCCGCTGGATATGGAAACATAGCCAACATGGTCCCATCCTCTTGCCCTAAGAGAGGCCGCATCGCAGAGTCTGCACTGGACCTCATAGCCTAAAACTATAGCTGTGATAAGGGCCTTTCCATCGACTTTCTCTGCCTCGGCGATGGCAAGGGCGGCAGATATGTTATCACTGGGATGAGCGGGTTCTTTGGATAGGTAAGTATCATTATAGTCTAGATAGCGAACAAGGACCCCGTTTGCAAATGTGGCCAGTTCAGGGGTTGTTTGCTGTCCGGTCCCTAAAAGGGTGGAGCTGTACGCGCTTTGTCCTCTCTGCGCTATTCTTCTGGATATTTTCCCCGGTTCACTCTCATATGCGCCAAGACTGCAAGCAAAGCTGTCTATAAGTCTCCTCTTTACCTCATGAATAACCTCAGGAGGCAGGATTTTAAACTCAAGGGACCTGGCATAATCAGAAAGCTCTTGAGATATGGTTTTCGTTTCGTTTTTCATAGAATGTAATCCTAAATATAATTAGTTGGTAGAGGCAAGTCAATAAATTACCTGAATCTTTCATGGAAGATTTTTAAAAATTTTTAAAATACAGGCAGGAAGTTTTTGACCTAAATTGAGCGAAATTTTATGTAGCGAGGGGTTTCAGCTTATCTCTAAGTCAGTGTTAGTCTGTGGTTGGGAGGTTAAAATGCTTTGCTACTGTACTCGTTCTCGCTCCCACTTTACGTAATCTAATTCACGCTTTAATTGTCACTCTCTTCCTCTTCTAACTTTATATGTCCTTGACCGGGAAAGGCGTTATTTTTATCCTCAAGATAGAGACCTCTTCCCTTTTCCTAAAAGAACAGGATGAATCCCTAAGTCACGAGCCACCTGCGATACTGTACGACCTCTCTCTATTACCAAAAAAACTGCTTCCTTCTTAATATTCCTTATCATACTTTCTACGAACTTTTCCCATTACACACCTCCTCTAAAAAATGCTATATTATAACCTTTCGGTGTGTCTGTTAATTCGAGGGAAGACCAATAGTTCTCTAACGGGGGTTTGCTTTATTGGTATTGTTGATTAAACAAGTATATTATTAATTGCAAAATATCCAAACTTACTTCTAACATATAGAATTTCACTGAGATTTTATTGTTATTTTCTTCATAAATAATTCTTTTTGCAAGCCGTTTTTGGTTAAAAACAAAAAACCTAATCCTCAGGACCAGGCCAAATATATAGGCTTTGCTGTCATTCCCGAGCGCTCCTATCGGGAATCCAGAATCAAAACTCACCCTGGATTCCCGATGAATACGTTCGGGAATGACATTCTGGGACGTGGTGAATGACACTATGTGTCTATAAATCCATGTTATATGGGTGAATCATTATTAATTTTCTTGCAAGTGAATGTAAAAGTAATTACTTTGAAACCATGTTCGAACAAGCACAAGTCGATAAGATTTTGCGCAGTAAATTTGGCCTCCACTCTTTTAGGCGCGGACAGGCGGAAATTCTCTCTTCTGTATTGTCACGAAAAGATACTTTAGCCGTCATGCCGACGGGGGGAGGAAAGTCTCTCTGCTATCAATTGCCTGCTCTCTATCAAGAAGGAATTGTTCTTGTTGTTTCTCCCCTTATTTCGTTGATGAAAGATCAGGTTAATGCGCTTAGATCAAAGGGCATTTTAGGCTCTTGCCTTCATTCCAATCAGGCTTTAAGCGAGAAAAGAGAAGTTTTTAAAGAAATGAAGGGCGCCTCTTCCTATCTTCTTTACCTCTCCCCGGAGCGTGTTCAAAACCCCGGATTTGCTCAATGGTTTAAAGAAGCCCCCGTTTCTATGATTGCTATTGATGAGGCCCATTGCGTCTCACAATGGGGGCCTGATTTTCGTAAGGATTATTACCGTCTCCATTTACTGCGTGAGTGGCGTCCAGAAATCCCCATCCTGGCCCTTACGGCTACGGCAACACCTCTTGTTCTCGAAGATATTAGCCAAAACCTTAAATTAAATAGCCCGGAAAGACATGTTTATGGGTTTTATCGTCCAAACTTGTATTATCAAGTGGAATTTTGTGGAGATGAATACGAAAAAGAGGCTCTGCTTCAAAAAGTACTTCACAAGTTTTCTGACGGAAGAATCATTATTTATGCGGGAACACGCAAAAAATGTGAAGAGCTTTCAGAAAGCATTTCGCGGGATTTTAAAGATGTCAACTATTACCATGCGGGACTAAGCAAGGAAGAGCGGGACCAGGCTCAAGAAGACTTTGAAAAAGGAAGTGTGCGCATTCTTGTGGCCACCAACGCTTTTGGTATGGGGGTTGATCTTCCGGATGTGCGCTTAGTTGTCCATTATCGGATACCGGCAAATATCGATTCCTATTATCAAGAAATTGGCCGTGGTGGACGCGATGGGAAGCCATCAACCTGCCTTCTTTTATACTCAAAAAAGGACAAGGGACTTCAATCCTATTTCATTACCCAAAGTGGCGCGGATTCGGATGTTGTGAATCATCGTTGGCGCGCTTTAGATGCAATGGTCCAGTACGCCGAAGGCGGTGAATGTCGTCATGCGGGAATTTTAACTTACTTTCGAGATTCTCAACGGATAATTTCCTGTGGACATTGTGATATCTGCGACAGTGATTCCAATAGAAAAGTGGAATCTCTTCAAATGGATGAGATGCCTCAAAAGATAAAGACAAAAAGAAAGAGAAGGGCAGGGAGTATTATTGTTGATGAAAATCTAACCAGTGAAGAGGTACGGAGAAAAAACCATATACGTCAGTGGCGTCTGGACTACGCAAATCAAAAAGATATTCCTGCTTTTATGGTATTTAGTAATAAAACACTAATCCAACTGGCCAAAATAAATCCAACCTCCAAAGAAGAACTCGAAAATATTTATGGTATCGGCCCTCAAAAAGTGGACGCCTTTGGTGGGGACCTTCTCCGTGCTTTGAGTGAATTCAGTTAACATAGGATTTGAGCTGATCGACGAAGTCTCTTTTCTGAGGAGTATTATTCTCTCAGGTTTAAGGAAGGGAAAATGGAAAATGCCCATTAAGGGCGAGTTAAAAATAATTAGTGGTTTTCTGTTTATAAATCAAATAGATAGGTTTAAATTAGTTTTAAATTTGAATGTTCCTGGATTCCCAATCAAGTTGGGAATGACATGCTATGGCGTTCGGAATGACATGCTTGGGAGGCTTGGGAATGGCTTGTAAGAGGCTTTGGCTTGTTAAGAGATTCAGTTATAACATGTTAAGAGGGTTGTGAATGTACTGTTAATAGAGGTGTAATGGGAATTCCGCCTCTTTTTTCTCTTAAAAACTCTCTCCTTATTATTCCCGCAAGGTTGGAAAACACATCTCTTTTCAAAAGGCTCCAAAAGTCTGTAAAAAATATTTATAAATTTTGTATTTTGATAGGCGGAAGCTATTGATAATATTTTTGAGTTTTGATAATATCCTACTTTATTTGTAGCCTTTACTAACATAAATTTTACGCGAATGTAAAATTTAGTTTGTCAGTGGTTGTCTGTGGCTGAAAATTAAAATTAATTAACAATGATTCATAAACAATAAATACTATCTGTTTGAGGAGAGGAAATGCAATTAACAGGACTAAAATATGGTAGAAAATTATTAAACAAGGTTGAGTTTCCCGTTGCTCAAATCCTGGATGAAGGCGCTTCGGTTGAGGAAATTAAAAAGCTTATTGCCAAAAGCGGTAAAGTTGTTGTTAAGCCTTGTTTCATGGGCGGAATCGGGAAAAAAGGGAAAGCGGGTCTTATTAAAATAGTGGACCATGTATCGGACGCCCTTGCCGCCAAGAGGGAACTCTTTTTTGCTCGACACAAAAATGGCAATGAGGTTGTCCACGCGAATGGCGTTACCTTTGAGGAGTTTATTCCCTCAGAAGTAGAGGTTTATTTTAATATCACCGCTTCCACTTTGGTTAGAAAACCTACTTTTACGATTACGCCATTTGGCGGAGTCGATATTGAAGAACTATCGGAGAGTAAGAAAAAAACAGTTTCCTTTGATCCGATTACCGGCATCAAGGCATTTCATATTAATGATGCATTGGTGGAGCTCGGATGCCCAAGAAACTGTATCAGTCCTTTAGTCCAACAACTGCCCAAGTTATGGGAACTTTATAATTATTATGGACTGGTAACATTAGAGATCAATCCGATCAGAATGTCCACAGCCGGTAAGAGGCCCGCTCCCATTGCTTGCGATATTAAAGCGGCTTTTGACCAGGATAATCCCGCCGTTAAGAGGCTTGGGTTCCCTCAAGAAATATTTGACACGCAGATTACAGATTTTGAAGCCGAGATTAATACCCTGAGAACTTATCAGGGTCAGAGTGACGTGGTGGAAATAAATCCTAAAGGGACTATAACATCATTTATGTTTGGTGGAGGAGCCAATAGCGCCGCTACGGAAATTCTTTCGGATCGAACGACCATATCCAGCGATTTCGGAGGCAATCCGCCTTATGAGAAGATGTATACCATTGCAAGAATAGTATATAAATACTGGTTAAAACAAAGCAACGTCCTTCTAATAATAGGGGGGAAAGCAAACAATACCGATATTTTTGTGACCTTTAAAGGAATGTTTGACGCGTTAAAAGATCATGTGGCGGAACACGGACGTCATCCCTGTTATATTGTAATTGGACGCGGTGGGCCAAACCTGGTTAAAGGAATGGACTACGCGAGGAATATTTTAAGCTCCTTAGGACTGCCTTATCGAATGTTTGCCTATGACAGCAGCATGATCCAAGCCCTCCAGTATGCTATGGAAATCGATAAATGGTGGGGCAAGGAAGGCAAAAAACAATTTTTAAAACTGAAAAAATAGGAGATTACATTACAAATGGCCACAAATAAAAAACCCCTCTTTAATTATCATGTTGGAATTACTTCTCTGGAGCAGATTGTAAGCAAAAAAAACCGGGTATGTGTTATGAATATTTTGGGTGGGGAGAGTTCAAAGGTTACGCCCATTTCCCATGAATATAGCAGAGGAAATGTGGTTGCCGGTGTTCAGTACGGGCGCCCCGGAAGCCTTGGAACCAAATTAGGAGCTATCCCGGTTTATGGTGGAGTAAAAGATGTTTGTAAGAATCACGCATTTGACACTGGTGTGATTTATCTCCCTCCTGCAGCAGTTTATCATGCTGTGGCTGAATTGCTGGATTACAATAAAAAGCTAAAAACCATAGTGATTGTCACAGAAAAAATGTCCGTTAAACATTCAAGAATGGTCAGGGCATTATGCCAGCATGAGAGTGTGGATGTTATTGGAGCAAATTCATTGGGTATCGCTAACGCATGGGACCAGGTGCGAGTGGGAGGAGCCTTAGGGGGAAGTCATCCAGGTGAAAGCTTAAAAAAAGGTTCCATTGCCATTCACAGCAATTCAGGGAATTTTTGCACCACCATATCTGAATATTTAAAAACTGCCGGATTTGGTCTCTCGACAGTCGTCAGTTCTGGCAAAGATATTTATATTCATTTCGCATTGCCAGAATTTTTATACGCCGCCGAAAACGACCCAAGAACAAAAGGAGTGGTTCTTTATGTAGAACCAGGCGGTTATTATGAAAAACAGGCATTGGACTGGATTCAAGAAGGAAAATTTAAATTCACCAAACCGATTGTGGTTTGCGTAACGGGAAGGTGGAAGAAAAACCTTACCCGGGCCTGTGGCCATGCAGGCGCCGTGGGAGGCTCTGGTGATGACGCTCTCGCAAAGGAAGATTGGTTTGATAATTACTTTGGCGTGGGAGTTTATGACCCGGATAAACCTAAAGTTTCCAAAAAAGGAGTAAGGGTCCCCAGTATTCAATATATCCCGGAAGCGGTAAAACTGGTAATGGCAAAAAACAAAAAATCTTCTGATTTCAAGCCTATTGGCGACCTTTCGTTAAAACCATGGTTTGCCAATGATATGGGGCTTAAGCTTCCAAAAAAATTGGCCGTGCCAGTGGTTAAGGCTATTAAACCTTATGACGAAGAGATCGAAATTTCCAACAAACAGATTGGGGCCAGCTATCTCAGGGAATCTATGAGAAACAAAAGCTCAGCCAGCAAAATGGACAGGAATACTCAGATTACCGAACTTCATGGCCGTTCCATACTTGATTTAACTCAGTATCCTTTTGAGTCCAATATTTTCTTTGCTCTAACCAAAACAACCTTGCGGAAGGAACAGACAGGCCTGTTTAACATTATCTTAAATTATTTTGCCACGTTGAATGCGGTTTCTCTCCAGGATGTTGTAAAAATTGGAAAGGATAATGGTTGCACTCCCAACGCATATATCTCTTCAGGAATAGCTCTTTTGGGAAACAACGAAAAGTTTAAAGTTCATAATGAAATTTCAAAAAAAATAATTTCCTTGTTTACTGAAGCTGGAATGAGTTCTCTGGATGACTCAAATTATAAAATTAATGAAGCGGCCAAAAAGCTCATAGTTATTTTTGGAACAGAAAAGCGCAAGAAAGAAAATAAAGTGGTTTCTTTGATGCTTAAAGAGCTAAAAGGCCTTAAAAGCAAAACAGCTTTTGAAAAGACAATTATAAAAGTAATCGATGAGTTGAAAAAACAGAAAGAGTCCATAAAAAATGAACTTGAGTTTTTATTTTCTGCAACGCTGTTGAGCTTTGGTTTAGATGCCTTATTTGGCAAGCGAATTAGCCGGGACACCGCTGAAAATTTAGCCACACACTTTGCGATTCAAGCCACAATTGTGGGTTTGAGCGTGGTCAATCCCGAAAAGAACGCCTACTGGAAAGAGCTTGTATCCATGAAGGATGTTAACATTTTGAAAAACCCCTTTGCGGAAACTTGCTTTCAAGTTTTATTCAATAAGAAACCATCCTCTTCCCAATTAGAAGAGTTCAATTCTATGCTTGCTCTGACCATTACCAACGGGCCGGGGACCATTAGCTCCAAAGGGGCCAAAGAAAGCGTGAGCGCAAGAAATAATATATCCCTGGCTTATGTTGGCTTTATGGCCAATACTGGCCTGGCGCATGGCGGAAACGGCTTTGAAGCCGTTCAGTTTTTGTTAGAGAAATTTGAAGGCCTAAAAATAGATAACCCGGGGAAAAAGAAGCATCAGGTTAATTTAAAAATGCTTGCAGATAAAATCGCAAAGGATTATCTGGATTATAAAATTAAAGCAAAAGCGCGTGGGATTTTAAATTATGATAAAATACCCTGCACCAACCACCCGATATTTAAGGATAAGAAAGTAAATTTAGACCCGCGGGAGGATTTTATTTCTAAACAGTTTGAGAGCAACGGAATTTATAATATCTTTTTAGATTTTTATCACAAATTAGTATGGTCTCTTTTTGAAGTTGGCGCATCGGCAAAGGTTTTTTGTGTAAATATTGACGCAGTGATAGCTGTTATTGCCTTGAAACTGATGTGGAAAGATTTTGCAATCAACAAAATTTCGAAGCAAGAAATGAGCGAGATAGTTTTCTTAATTTTTCTTTTTGCCAGGATGGTGGGAGTATCAGCGGAAATTGCGGACCATCTGGATCGTGGAACAGATATGGATTGCCGAACCCCCGCAAGTCAATGTTATTTTGTTAGCTAATCCCACGGTGTTATGAGTTTACCGTTTTTTTATTATTACAAATAAAATTCCGACCCCGGAGGGATCGGTATGGGAAAAAGCCCAGAGGGCATGATTTACTGGCAATAGCATACCATCTTGTTGGGTCAAAATAGCAGGGATTTAAAGGCGCATAGTTTCATTCACGACGTCCCAGAATGTCATTCCCGAACGTATTTATCGGGAATCCAGGGTGAGTTTTGATTCTGGATTCCCGATAGGAACACTCGGGAATGACAAGGTAGGGCATAGCCAATATATTTGACCTGGTCCTGAGGACCAGGTTTTTTGTTTTTAAATAAGCCGCTGCCCCCTCTCTGCCCTGTTAACATTCCAAATGGGCCGATTCCACTCTTTTAAATCCAATAATTGATTATTAAGTCTAAAATAAAATGCATTTGTAATTGTTTTACCCTAATTCTTTTTTGGGATGGTTTTGGTGAAAATTGGTGAAAACCCCGAAATAAAGATCAACCCCCTAAAAAAATACCATGACGAAAGCTGGCATACGCCGGAAGGAAAGGCTGTCAGAGAAGTTATCTTTGGCATGAATGACGGCGTGGTGACCACTATTGGTTTCATTGCAGGGGTGACGGGAACCCTGGCAAACACCCTATATATTCTTCTTGCGGGCATTGCCGGAATGGTGGCTGGAGCCATCTCCATGGCCTTTGGCGCTTACCTTTCCACAAAGTCTCAAAAGGAATTTTTTGAAAAAGAAATAGCAAGGGAGAAAAGGGAAATCAGAGAAATGCCTGAACAAGAGAAGGAAGAAATTCGCGAAATTTACACTGACCTGGGTTTTAAGGAGGATGAAGTTGAGATGATTGTTAAACGGGTTACATCCGATGAAAAACTATGGATAAGGTTTATGTTGAGAGAAGAACTTGGTATTTTTGAAGAACAGATTGATTCGCCTTTTAAAATAGCCTCAATTATGGGGATATCTTTCCTTATTGGAGCTTTTCCGCCCCTGCTCCCATATTTTTTTATAGATAATAAATGGAATGCCTTTTTTCTGGCGCTTGGAATATCCGTTGTTCTCATGTTTGGGATAGGGGTGGGGAAGACCTATGTGACCGGAACGAATTGGTATAAGAGCGGTTTTGAAATATTAACCGTGGGCTCTTTAGCTATTGCCATCGGTTATATCATAGGATTGTTTGTCTCTCATTTGATCAAATAAAATGTTTGATGATTTAATTAAAATAATAAAAGAAAAACAAAAATTTATAATCACCACTCATGTGAATCCCGATGGGGATGGCCTTGGTTCTGAGATAGCTTTTTTCCATTTATTGAAAAGCCTTGGGAAGGAAGTCTATATAATAAATCAGGACCCAATTCTTGAGAATTACTCCTTTTTAGACCCTGAGGGTGATATTTTTGTTTATAATCGGGAAAGAGACCATAAAATATTTGCTTCTTCTGATGTGCTTATGGCCATTGACTTAAGCAATGCAAGCAGGCTGGGAGTCATTGAAAAAGAACTTCAAAAAAACAAAATTTATTCCATCTGTTTTGATCATCATCCACCGGAAAAAAAATTCGCCGATTTGCATGTTGTGGATGAAAATGCGGCTTCCATCGGAGAAATGATATATGAACTTGCCAAAGAAATGGGTTTGAGTATGACCAAGGAAATAGCCACAGGAATTTATGTTTCAATCCTTACCGATACTGGATCCTTTAGATATACTAACACTACCAGTAAAACCCATCAAATAACCGCGGAGTTGCTAAAATTTGGGATCCAGCCTTACAATATTTACAAGGATATTTACGAAAGCGATTCATATCAAAAGATTGTTTTAATGGGTAAAATGCTGGCTACCCTGCGGCTGGATAATACAGGGACCTTAGCATGGGCCGTCATAACAAAAAAAATGAGGGATGGGGTGGTTGAGTCCTTTGATAAAGAAGGTTTTATTGATATTTTACGTTCCATCAAGGGATTGGAAGTGGCTATTCTGTTTTTTGAAAAAGAAGAAAAGGTCATAAAAGTCAGCCTCCGCTCTAAAGGAAATATAGATGTAAACCGCATTGCATCTTTATTCGGCGGGGGAGGGCACCGCCTTGCTTCCGGAGCTGCCATAGAAGGAGAAGGCCTTGAGTTGGCAATTCAGAAGATGTTAAAAGCGACGACACATTCAATCAAAGTGTTTGTTGATTCCAAAAATAACGCATAAGGCAACTTCTCATCCACAATTCTCCAGCAGGCCCATCTAAAAGGTTTATGTGAAATCTGATTCTAAAAGTCTAAAATTCGGTTGTGACGGCGGCAAAAATAAAGGAAGCATGATCCAGCTTTTAGAGAAGAGTGGGATTAAACTTGATCAAAATCAATTGAACAAACTTTGGAAATATCACAATCTCATTCTAAAAAGAAATCAAGAATATAATCTCACTGGCATTCACGATTTTCGTGAAATGATTTTAAAGCATTATGTCGACTGTTTTATCGTCGAAAAATTAGTCAAAATTCCATTTCCATTGCTTGACATTGGAACTGGCGCAGGTTTCCCTGGGGTGCCATTAAAAATTATTTTTGAGGAAGAGAAAATTATATTGGCTGAGTCCAGGAAGCAACGCGTCTGTTTTCTGGAAGAGGTGAAAGAAACGTTAGGATTGCGAAATACTGATATTTATCCCCACAAAATTAAAGAAGGTTTCGAGACCAGGGTCAAAGCGGTAATTACAAGGGCATTGGAACCTATTCCAAATACGCTTCGTCGTGTTTTTTCCTGTTTGGAAAAGGGTGGTTTGGCAATTTTTATGAAAGGGCCGAATATAAGCGCTGAGCTTAAACCATTGCAAAAAATGGTTAATGAATTTGAAATATTGCAAAATCGACCTTATGTTCTTCCGTTAATAAATCACAAAAGGCGTCTCATAGTGGTCCAGAAAAAATAAACCTAAACCTCCTTCAATTTTTATTTAATTAATTTCGAAAGGCGGTTCCACCTAACATTAAAGTCAATGCTATTCCATGACCAATAAATAATAAAAGCCTTTCCCTTGATACGATCTATGTCCAAAAAGTTCCAGTATCTGCTGTCCTGACTGTTTTCGCGGTTATCTCCCATCATAAAAAGGGCCCTGTAAGGAATAACCACCGGACCATAATTATCTCTGGGATACAGGGCCCTATCTTCCCTGTAAGGTTCTCGATGGATGGCATACTTTTCTTTAATTGGTTTTCCGTTAATGTAAACAGTTTGCTCTTTTATTTCTAACACGTCTCCAGGCAAACCTATTACCCTTTTAATAAAATCCCTTTTTTCGTCCCTTGGAAATTCAAAGACGATAATATCTCCTCGTTTGGGCATTTTCTCGAAAAAGCGTATGTCTCTAAAAATCTTAACGTTCAAAAAAGGGATTTTATTTGGAATTTTTATTCCATAACTGAATTTGCTAACCAATATGTGGTCGCCCACCTGGAGAGTGTCTTCCATAGATCCTGAAGGAATTTTAAAGGCTTGGATTATAAATGACCGGATAAATAGCGCCAAAACCAATGCGATAATAATAGCTTCCAGGTATTCCCGAAATACTGACTTTTTTCTTTCGGGGTTTAAATTTTCTGTTTTTTCATTTTTTTTCATAAATTAAATATTATTGTCTTTTAAAAGCGCTCAGCCCATTTTGATTTCACCAGGAGAGCTCTGATTGTTCCCGATTTAATTATTTGTGCTTAAAATTGCCAAGAACGCTTCTTGTGGAATAGAAACCTTCCCGATTTGTTTCATACGTTTTTTCCCTTCTTTTTGTTTTTCCAATAATTTTCTTTTTCTTGTGATATCTCCGCCATAACACTTGGCTGTAACATTTTTTCTTAACGCCTTAACAGTTTCTCGACAAATTATTTTGCTCCCTATGGCAGCCTGAATTGCTACTTCATACATCTGCTGATGGATAATGTTTTTCATTTTTTTTACCAATTCCCCGCCTATAAAATAGGCCTTATCTTTATGGGCAATAATTGATAGAGCATCTACCACATCTCCATTTATAAGTATGTCTAATTTCACTAATTTGGAGGGACGATAATCCAAATATTCATAATCAAATGAAGCATAGCCTTTAGAAATGGACTTTAACTTATCATAAAAATCAAATACCATTTCATTCAGGGGAAGTTCATAAACCAACATAACTAACTTTTTATTTAAATACTCCATATCCCTTTGGTTTCCCCGTCGATTTTGTGTTAAATGAATTATGGAGCCGATAAACTCAACAGGAGTAATAATGATGGCTTTTATAAAGGGCTCCTCAATAACAGCTAACTCGTTTGGAGAAGGCATGTTTGAAGGATTTTCTACCATAATAATGTTGCCTTTAACGGTGGTAGCCCGATAAACCACAGTTGGCGAAGTGGTAATTAAATTTAAATCATACTCTCTTTCTAACCTCTCTTGTACTATTTCCATATGGAGTAAACCGAGAAAGCCGCAACGAAATCCGAACCCTAATGCTTTGGAAGTTTCAGGCTCGTAAATTATAGAGGCATCATTCAGGTGGAGTTTTGCGAGGGAATCGCGAAGGTCATCATATTGGGAAGTATCCACGGGATATAGACCGCTAAAAACCATAGGTTTAGCTTCTTTATATCCAGGAAGAGTCTCAGAAACAGGATCATCAACGGAGGTAATTGTGTCCCCTACTTTGGCATCTTTAATACCTTTTATCCCTGGGACGAGAAAGCCTACTTCTCCAGCCGCAAGTTGGTCCGTTTTTCTTTCAGCCGGTTCAAATACACCTAGAGAATCGATGATTGCCGTTTTACCTGAAGCCATAAATCTGACTGTCTGTTCTTTCTTTATAACTCCATCAAAAACTTTAACCAGCAACGTCACTCCCTGATACAAATCATACCATGAATCAATAACCAATACTTTGAGAGGGGCATTTTTTTGGCCCTTTGGAGGGGGGATTCTGTCCACAATTGCTTCAAGGATTTCTCGAATTCCAATTCCCTGTTTAGCGCTTGCAAGAATGGTTTCTGACGAATCAATTTGTAAAAGGTCTTCAATTTGATTTTTGACATTGTCAGGATCGGCATTGGGCAAGTCTATTTTGTTTATTATTGGTATGATTTGAAGCCCATGTTCATTGGCAAGGTTTATGTTTGCTATAGTTTGAGCCTGAATTCCTTGAGAAGCATCAATCAACAGCAAAACTCCATCACAGGCAGCGAGGCTGCGTGATACTTCATAACTAAAATCAACATGCCCGGGAGTATCTATCAGGTTGAGGATGTATTCTTTTTCATCTTGAGATTTATATGTTAGATGAGCAGTTTGCGCTTTTATGGTTATCCCCCGTTCCCGTTCAAGTTCCATTGTATCAAGGACCTGAGTAACCATCTCCCGCTGAGAAATCGCTCCGGTAAACTCAAGAATACGGTCTGCCAGCGTGGATTTGCCGTGGTCCACATGGGCTACAATTGAAAAATTTCTAATATTTTCCATTCTTTCAGATCCTATATTAAATGACTTATATTTTTCAATTTCTTGATTTGAATTGTATATTTTGGGAAGAGAAATGATTGAGGAGAAGAGGTTAAGAGTGATTTCTTGAAAAAGAATGATATTCTCAGTCCAGTCAGGATTTCCTTTTTAATACCTTTCTTTTATGATCCATTAGTTTTAACTTCAGCGCATCAATATTGCTTACTGGTGTTGGATCAACTTTATTTAACACTGAGAGATAAAAACTAACGTAATCCCCTAAATAGCAAAGCGAAAGAATCTGAGCTAATTTCCCGCTATTCTTTTCCTGGATAGTAAGAATATCGCTTACATGGTCTTTTAATCGTGATTCTATCGCGTTTATTCTACACAAGTTATCTTCCGTCTCATTAGATGTTTTCAAAACCAAACCTATTAAATTTTTAGACAATTTCCCAGCGCCTTTCCAGCCTTCAATGTCGTTATGACCTAATTCAGGAGAAAGTTGGATGAAAGCGAGGTTTTTGCTGTTTTCATTAATTTGGCATTTCCATCTCAAGGCAATTGAATCAGTTAGACCCTCAGTGGCGATTATTAATGGAATTTTTTTGTGTATCTTCAGAGCTATTTCCTTGGCGCGATTTCCAGGGACAGTGAGCGTCGGATTATACAATCCCTCTTGTTCTCGCAAAACATTGATAGCCTCAATAATATTCAAGGATTGATTTTCTATAAGTTTCCATTTTTCTAAAAATATAAGCATGGGTAAAAACAAGTAACCCAAAGCCGCTCTAGGCGGCAACCTCGGAGGTATTTGAATGAGTGGCAATTTCTGGCGACTAGACAGAAATGCCAATCTCCCACCACTTGAGATAACTACCAGGTTGGCTTTTCTTTTCAGGGCTTCTTTGAAGGTAGTTAAAGTTTCCTCGGTATTCCCAGAATAGCTGATGGCAAACACAAGGCTCTTTTCATTAACAAAGCGCGGCAATTTAAAGTTTCGATTTACTATAATGGGCACCGGCAACTCATCCATAAGAAAGGTCTTTAACAAATCCCCCCCAATAGCGGATCCACCCATTCCTAAAATAACCACATTTTGAATTTTTTTTACTTTTAAAGACTGCTTACAGGCTTTGGCAATATCAATGGCATTTTGACACTGGTCGCTGAACCTGGAAAGATAACGTAAAAAATTACCTTTATCCACTTTGGATATTGTTTTAATGTTGTTAAGCACCATGACCTTCCTCTCACTATGTTTGTTAAGGATTTTTAAGCTCAAACCGTTAATGTTATCACACTTGAAACGTGATTTAAAGCATTTATTTTAAATAATTTGGAGCTTGAATAAGAGATCGCGGCTTTATTGTTGAATCTTAATATTAACAAGAGGCAGGGGGTATGACAGCATTAGGTTTGATTGAAAAAGGATCTCAGTGAAAGGAATAATTTATTTTTCTTTGATGATTGATTAACTTTCATTTTTTTTAAATTCAGTTAATTATTGTTGCTAAAGAGCTTGCCAGTATATGCTAAAATTTCAACACTTTATGATTAAATTATTCCTTTGGGGGAAAATTAACTGTAAAAAAATCGGTTTTGACGGAGGCATTCTCTTGCTAAATCTGAAATATAAAAATTCGCTTCAAAAATATAAAAAAGGCATTCATATACCCCCTTAGAGAAAGCCACCGACTCCTGTCGGTGGTTTAGTAATTCCTTTAGAGATGGCGGTTCACCCCTTCAGAGATTATGGAAACGGCTGGTAGAATAATGTACTTATTTTAAAAAAACTATCTTGGATTGTTCCTTACCTCTAACGGGGTTTCCTTCTTTGATAGGGTCCTCTTAACGTTAATAACCTGGTTAAAATGAAAATTTGAAAAGGCTATGCGGAAGTTATTGAAAAATTAGGAGAGCCACTTCGTCTATTTATCAAAGCGTACCACCAGTATAGGCTAATTCCCCTGGCGAAGTTTCTACTTAAATAATAAAAAGATTGATTTCAATCGCTTTCTAAAAAGTTTGCCAATTCTTTTTCAAATCAACATATTCCAGTTATTATTTGTGTCCCATGGGGTAAGGCTCTACGTTATCTTCATGTTTGTTTGATCGATAACAACTTTCACAAATCCTGTTCCAATTTCCCAACGAAACAAAAAACTTATTGCATTTGAGGCATCTTCGCTTCTTTGCAATTAACTCCGGAAGCCCTGATTCTTTTCTTAAAATATTTAAGTCTTTTAACAATCGTTTATTTTTAAATAGCTTTTTGGTTACCATAACGTTTTCCATAATACTTTTAATTAAAATCTTTATGGATTTACTAGTTTTAGACTAAATAGGATAAATAAAGATTCACTAATTTTACTAAAAGAGATAATATGTTTTAATTCTATCATTTTAGTTTTATTTAAGTTATTGTGTTTGCAGGCTGTCAATTTTTCTGTATTTGAAAATTCCTATCTTTTTGATATATTTTTAACTATGCCCGAATAGCCTCTGCAATTTCTATAGATTCAATAATCCCCATATTAAAGTATCCACATATGCAAAAACCCTTTGTTTTACTTTAACTATAAGAAGATAAAGCATTGTTTTGATTTTTCCGATACAAGAGAATAAAAACCTTATTAAAGGCCCAATATCTTTGTAATTAGTCATCTGGATTACCACGCGCTAATGCTCATTCCGTTCAGAAAAGACTATTAATTATAAGTCCCATTTTGGAACAGAAAAAGGAAAAGAGGTCTAAGAATGCCTGACTTTTTTTTTAATAAATAATTATTAAAATATTAAAAAACAAATCAAAATGCCAAGAAATATAAAGTAAAACTTCACTATTAGCCCTAACTGAATCAGGGTTAAAAAATTCAATATTCTTTCAAAAATTTTAATGTTTTTTTTCTATCGGAATTTCATTCTTTTTTCATTTAATTATTAATGAATTCTCATGCGTACAAATTTTAAATCCTACTGCGCTAATGGTCCATATCTTTCCAAGGAGAGATTTAAAGTGGAACATTTATGTTAGAATATTGACGCATTATAAGGAAAAACTCTGGTAAAAGGAGGTGGATTCCTGTTGATTTCCCAAAATGCAGCCAATTTACCAAAACCTTTAAGCATTTTGGGAAAGTTTTATTTGAATCTTCTTATGGAACTAAAAACTACTTTTTAATTTTTCTAATGTTTATCCAATTTCTGAAAGCAAGAAAACTGCCGATATTTTGCTTTTAAATATTCCGATTTTGATATTCTGATAGCTCTATGAAAAAAATTCTAGACCATATTTCTAATTTTGTGGGAAAACACCCTTATTCTATCCTAATCATCTATGTTCTATTAGCATTACTATCGGTTCAATATACAATAAATAATATTAAATTTTTAACTAATAGAAACGACCTAATTTCTCCCGACGCAAAGTACTTCCAAAATCTCAATGCTTACCGTAAAGAGTTTAAAAATTTTGATAAATTGCTAATTGCTGTGGAAGGCGATAAAAATCAAAAAGTTATAGATTTTGTGGAAGATCTTGCCCATTTTTTAAATTCAAATCCCAAAAGCTTTCAGGATGTTTTTTACAAAATTGACACCGAATTTTTTAAAAATAAAAAATTGCTTTTTCTAAGCCTTAATGAACTCCACACTCTGGAGACCAACATTAAATCAAATTTACCCATTATCAGCAGCCTGATTGAAAGACCCGGTCTTGTGTCATTTTTTTCCAGTGTGAACAAAGAAATAAGCAAAGTCATGGTGGGGAGTTTAATCTCGGATTTTTTTGGTGGAGACGAGGAAAGTAAAGAGAATGAATCTGAAAGCTCCTTAGATTTGTCTTTGATTATTTCCATCCTGGAGCAAATGGCGCAATATTTAAAAGAGGAGAAGAACTTTTCATCCCCCTGGCAAGATATATTCGTTAAAAAGGAGGGCGAGATAGATGAAGATGGTTATCTGACCTCCAGTGGGAAAAAGTTTTATTTTATTTTTGTAAGTCCGTCGCAAAATAAAACTGATTTTGCCAAGGCGGTGGTTCCTATAAAGATGGTTCGCAGCCATATTAAAAAGTTACAGGAAAAATTCCCTGGCGTTAAAGCTGGCGTAACAGGGCCCACTGCCCTTTCCTCCGATGAAATGATCACTGCCAAAAACGATACGGTGAAAGCGTCAATAATTTCAATAGTAGGCGTGTCCCTTTTACTTGTCGCTGGTTTAAAGGGGCTTAAATTTCCTTTCATATCCATTTTCACCCTTGTAATTGCCTTATGTCTTTCCGCTGGTTGCGCCACATTGACAATTGGCCATTTGAATATTTTATCGGTCGTATTCACTACAATCTTAATCGGCCTTGGAATTGACTTTAGCATCCATCTCATTTTGAGATATCAGGAAGAGGTTGCTACTGGGAAAAGCCTAATGGCATCTCTAAATGCGTCACTTGCTGGGACTGGGAAAGGGATAATTGCGGGAGCTATTACGACTTCTTTTGCTTTCTTTGCCACAATATTTACAAATTTCAGAGGTATCGCTGAGCTGGGAATTATCGCTGGGGCGGGTATTATTATTTGCATGACCACCTCCTTTACCCTTTTGCCGGCAATGATATTAATTAATGACCGTAAAAAAAATAAAGATAGAACATTGGAGAAAAGGCCTAACAATACTTTGACCTTTGATTCTAACCACTCTGCCAGGATCGCCCGGCCTTTTTTGGATGCTTTACTTATGAAACCCTGGTTTTTGATTTTTATAAGCTTATTTATAACTTTTTTAGCATTTTTCACAATACCTAATGTTCGTTTCGACTACAATATTTTGAATCTTCAAGCCCATGGGACTGAATCAGTAGATTATGAAATGAAAATTATTAATGGCTCAGACAGGTCTGCATGGTATGGAGTGGTTATAGTAGATAGATTTAATGACGTTCTCTCCGTCAAAAAGAACCTGGAACTGTTGCCTTCTGTTAGTTCAATCAGCAGTATTACCTCCATAGTCCCTGATAGGCAAAAGGTTAAAATAAAAATGATTCAAAAAATTTCCCCCTATTTTAATGATTTTCCAAAGGAGAGCGCCAGCGCAGATCCCGTGAATTTAAAAAGATTAACCCAAACTCTAAAAAAAATTCATTTCAAATTGAGGAAAGAAGATACCGGCAATTGGAAGCCTGGAACTAAGCCCCAAACCGAATCTATACTTCGGGTTAGAAGCCTAATTGGAGACTTTCATTACTTAATTCAGCAGAATAATGCTAAAACCGTAGAGAGAGATTTAAATCAATATCAAAAAATTCTTTTTCAAGATTTTGCAAAGAAGCTCCATTCATTCAGGGACGCTCTTGACCCTGCTGAAATTAAAATTAAAGATCTTCCTCAGAAACTGAAAGAACGGTTCATCGGCAAAACTGGAAAGTTTCTTCTTAATATTTTTCCAAAAGTCAGTATTTATGACAGAGAACCAATGGAGAAATTCATTTCCGATATTTGGTCCATTGATCCCAATGCCACTGGAATAGCTGTAACAGCCAGTGAATCAAGTCGTTTGATGAAGGAAGGATATATAATCGGAGGAATTTACGCTTTAATAGCAATTATCATCTTTGTTTGGATTTTGTTTAGGGATTGGAGAAGTCTGTTGCTGGTCATTTTGCCTCTCACTCTCGGCGCCATATGGACGCTTGGCCTGATGGGACTGTTTAATCTCCCATTTAACCTGGCAAATTTAATAATATTGCCTCTTATCATAGGGATTGGCATTGATAATGGCATCCATATGGTCCACCGCTACAGAGACGATCAAGATAATACAATCTCTCCTGTATTCAAAAGCACGGGGAAAGCTGTATTATTAAGCTCGCTGACCACAATAGTTGGTTTTGGAAGTCTTGCTTTTGCTTCCCATAGGGGAATTCATAGCATTGGCGTTTTATTAACCCTTGGCATTGGATGCTGTATGATTGCTTCCTTAACTGTGTTGCCCGCTATTCTAATGATTGTCCAGAAGAGAGAATGGGTGGCCAAAAAAAAGAATATTTAGTCTTGTGGTTTGATCCAGCTTATTTTTTCTTTTTTATGAAAAATTATCTATAGTATATTATATATACAATGCTTTTTTAGGGATTTGGGGAAAGTTTCAGCAATTATGAAAAATGTTAGTCCGAACAAATGATGCCTTTTTTATAAAAGCAAAACAGATAGAGATGAAATAAATTTATTGAAAATTTATTTTTAATACATTCAAAAACAGCATGTTAAATCGAAACTTTTACGCTTTACTTTATGTGTTTCTCGGGAAGGAGTATGCTATGACAATTAATAATAAAAAATTTTTAAAATTTGGCCAAATATTTGTGGTTATAACTTTTTTAGGTTTGCCAGCTATCCTTTTTGCGCATGGAGATGAGGCCCACACAAACAAAATATATAAGGAAGGGAATTATATAAAAAACATATCCCTTAACGGAATAGAATTGATATTTCATATTACCCCTCAAAATATATCTTTGACCATCCTGGAAAAAAAAAGTGAGGGAAAAATTAAAGATGCCATTGTGAAGCTTAAAGTAATAGCGCCCGATCAATCCATAGAAATTCAAAAATTAGAACTTAAAAATGACTATTACGTCAACTCATTCTCAATGATGCAAAAAGGGGTGTATAAGGTTGTGGCGCTTTTTAAAATCTCGGGTAAAAAGAAAAAGGCTGGATTCCAATTTAAAATGGACTAATCCAAAATATTTTATTCTATAAAATCGCGATTATGAAACCTATATTTTATATATTTTGTCTGATGATTTTAATTGCCGCAAATAATGATTTTTTAACAGGTCGATTTACCGAAAATTGGACGCAATACTCGGTTCATCAGGATGAACACGCAGATGAGGATCTAACTTTTGATTCGACGGATGAATTTATAGAAATTGCCTCCTATAAAATCGCGACTCCATCGAAAAAAGGCTATTTTCTATCTATTATTTTTACAGCAACATTGTGGGGATTGTTTTTATTTTTGCTCAAAGCCAAGTGAGTTGCTTTTGAAGAACTTTATAAAATTGATTCTTAATCGTCTTGGATGGGAAAGGCTGTCCTATCCTGTTCCCTCCCATGCCAATACTTTATCCTATTCCCTCGGTGGATTTACTCTGGTAGGGTTTGGCATCTTGATTTTAAGCGGAATTTTTCTGGCCCAATATTATAATCCTTCGCCTGAAGGGGCCAACCGGAGTGTGCATTATATTAATGAACAGGTGTATCTGGGATGGTTTATTCGTGGTCTGCATTTTTGGTCCATGCAGTTTGTGGTTGTATGTGTTTCCTTGCATGTCCTCCGAACTTTTGTGACGGCATCTTTTAAAAATCCTAGAGAAATTAATTGGTTAAGCGGTGTTATATTGTTGGGAATAATCGGGGGGTTCATCTTTACAGGCACAACGCTTAAATGGGATCAGGAAGCTTATGAAGCTCTGGAGCATAATCTTTGGGTCGCTAAAAAATTGGGCCCCTTCGGCTTTGTCCTTTCTGAAAATTTCACAGAAAGTGTTTCTATGCTCGGGCGTCTTTATGGAATGCATACCTCCTTTCTTCCTATCATTTTTTTTCCTCTAATAGCCCTGCATTTAGCGTTACAACAATTTCATGGTCTATCCCAGAAACCTTTGGACCAAAATAAAATGGGATTCATTCCCTTTACCGCTCACATGAAGCATCTTGTTTTTAATGGCCTTGGCCTGTTTGCTCTCATTTCAACTCTTGCCTTATTTATCTTGCCTCCTCTGGGAAATACTCCTGTGATAGGAATTGAAGTAACTAAACCTCCCTGGATGTTTCTCTGGATTTATGCATTAGAGAATAGATGGGTTCCGTTTCTTATTTTTGCCCCCGCTATTCTTTTTCTTCTATTAATAATGGTGCCATTTTTTGAAAGGACCGACGTCACAATACCGCAGAAGAGAAAACTACCTATCGCTATTTTTCTTCTTGGTGTATTATTTATTGTTTTTTTAATTATCCTCGGATACTTTACTACTGAAGGGCATACCATGTGATTTTCAATTAATGCTTCGCGCTTTTAGGGCGCTGGGGATTGGAGATCTTAGAGTAATAATTATACTATTACACTGTAACAACTTGTTTTTTGGGCAAGTTTTTTTCTGTTAGTTCACTGGAGCGGCAGCTCCTTTTGGTTGCGGCCCCCTGGCCGCTTTATGAATCATCGGAGCATTTTCAATTTTGCCACAGAAAGAGCTTTGGAATGAAAAAGTTTTCATTGAATGTGTATGTTTATTGGTTTAGTATTTCTTTAAGAATATGATAATAAGCGAGATGAGGACTTACCCATGCTCATTGGACCATTCATTAAAAATATTATTTCGAAAGAAGCAATGACTAAAGCGTTGCCCATTGCAAAAAAAATCTTGATTGGGGCAAGCAAAATTGCCGCTCAAGAAGCCTCAAAAACAATGGGAAAGAAAACGGTTGAAGTTTTAGCTAAGGGCCCCAAAAAAGTAGAAAATTTCGTTGATCAAAAGAAAAATGAGTATATTGAGGAAGCTGAGCTCAAAGCTGAGCAATTTTTTGCGGAACAGTTAAAGATATTAGAAGAAAAAATTGAAAAAAAAATTGATGATGTTGAAAAAAGGGTTGATGAAAAAATAAAGGCTATCTTTTGGATTTTTCTCCCTTCCATGTTTGTGGTAGTGATCCTTTCCGGCCTGGTCTTATCCTTGTTGTTTAAGTATTTTAAAATATGATATGTTAGTTTCAAATGACTAATGTATTCTTTCATTTTAAAAAAATAATTAATTCCCTTGCCAAAAATAAAATTTCACGGTTATTATTTGTAACTTTTTCTATCCTCCTGTTAGGAGCGGTTGGGCTTAATTTTTTTGAAAAATCACTATCCATTGCCGATGCCTTCTGGTGGAGTTTTGTCACTATTACGACAGTTGGCTATGGGGATATTACCCCAGCAACGGCTGGCGGGAGAGTGATTGGCATTGTGGTTATGATGTTTGGCATAGGTATGCTCGGGATGTTTACGGCCACTATCGCCAGCGTTTTAATTGATGGGAAACTTAAAGAGGGTAAAGGATTGAAAGCGGTGAATGTTAACGGTCATTTTATTATTTGCGGTTGGAGCCTTAAGACCAAAGAAATTGTGGCTGAGCTAAGGGCGGATTCAAAAGTTCAGAATAAGCCGATAGTCCTTATAGCGGATACGCCTGAAAAACCTTTGGAAGATGAGAATACCTATTTTATTCGGGGTGAGGTTAGTGAGGAAATTTTAGAAAAAGCCAATCTGCAAGAAGCGACAGCTGTAATTGTCTTATCCGGTGATAGCGCGGATTCCTACTCAAGAGACGCGAAAGCTGTATTAAATATTTTGACCATCCGGACATTAAATCCCAATGTTTACATATGCGCGGAGATCGAAGACTCAAAAAATATGCAGCATTGTAAAAGGGCCGGAGCCAATGAGATCATTGTCATTGGCGAGTTAAGCAGTAATCTTCTTGTGCAGGCAGCTTTGGACCATGGTATCACCCAATTTATCACAGAAATTGTCAGTAATCGTTTTGGCAGCGAAATTTACAAAATTAAGATTCCTGAGGACCTTGTAGGAAAGCAGTTTATTGATGTTTTATCTCTTTTGAAAAAGAAATTTAATGCGATTGCTTTAGCGGTTGAATCGCTGGACTCGAAGAAATTTATTGCCAACCCTCCTGTAGATTATAAAGTGTCGCAGGGGGACCAATTGGTTGTTGTAGCAGAAGAGCGGCCCGATTTTTCCGGAAAATCTTAAAAGACAGAAGTATGATGGGATTTTTATGGAACCCCACTTATGGAACTTGTTAGCCGAATCTTTAATCTTATAAAAGTTCATATTAATTTTTCCACCTTGATGTCGGAAAATGAAATGGAGGATTTCAGCGATACTGAAGAGAATACAAGGCCTAAACAATCAACAGACTCAGCATGCAATAATGATAAGTTGAGGCAATATTACGCAAATTTGGAAATTCCTTACGGCTCTGATATCCAGAAGGCCAAGAACGCCTGGAAACAAATGATGAAACAATATCATCCAGATTTGCATGCAAAAGATCCAGAGAAACAACAAAATGCCACAATTTTAGCTCAGGAATTGACTAATGCCTATAATGGAATTAAAAAAGCTCTTAAATTAAAAAATTTGCGCTAAAAATTTTAACGGAAAGGAATAGAATATGTCTGAAAATTTAGAGAAGATAAAAGGTTATTTGAATGAACTTGGGTTTTCAATATCTATAGAGAATGCCGCTGAAGAAATTGTGGTAATAGAGGATGAAGAGAAAGGGATTAAAAATCTAATCATTGATTGTGAAGACCCGATTTTAATTTTAGAACAGGCAATTATGGAGGTCCCAAAGGAAGCGGAAAAATTTTTCAAGCGTTTGCTTCAATTAAACCGGACTTTAGTCCACGGCGCTTTTGTTCTTGATGAAACAGGAAAAAAAGTTCTCTTCAGAGATACCTTAGAGCTTGAAAATATAGATCTAAATGAATTGGAAGGATCCATAAATGCTCTAAGTCTCGCTCTGGCAGAAAATGCCAATGAGCTCATATTGTTTAATAAATCCCGTTAGAATATTTTAAAAAGGAGGATAAGTTAATGGCAAGTATATTTCAAAGGCTTTTTAAACTTGGAGAATCCCATGCCCATGACCTGGTGGATAAATTTGAAGATCCTATCAAAATGACCGAACAGGGCATTAGGGACCTTAAAAAAGACCTGCAAGGCAGCATGAGAAGTCTCGCGGAAGTCAAAGGAATCTCTATACGGTTAAAAAAGGAAGCCGAGGACAATAAGAGATTAGCCGCCGACTATGAACGAAAGGCAATGCTGTTGCTTCAAAAATTGCAAAAAGGAGAGCTGGATAAAGCTGATGCGGAAAGATTAGCGACCGAGGCTTTAAGCAGAAAGGAAGAATGCAGCCAAAAGGCAATGAAATTAATGAAAGATCTTGAGCAGCAAGAAAAAATGGTTGCTCAGTTAGATTCGAATGTTTCAAAATTAAAATCAACTGTTTCCACTTATCAAAATGATCTCATTACTCTTAAAGCCAGGGCAAAGACGGCCTCGGCTACCCGCAAAGTAAATGAACAGTTGGCAAAGGTAGATTCTTCAGGGACTATTTCCATGTTAGAAAAAATGAAAGCAAAGGTTGAAGAAGATGAATCCCTGGCGCAGTCCTATGGCGAACTGGCAGGGGCGGACAAGAGCATAGATGACGAATTGAACGCTGCCCTGAGCAGTGGACAAACCAGCCCCGCTACTGATAAACTTGCGGAATTAAAATCTAAAATGGGCATCCAGTAAAATGATATGGAAAAATTTGTTTGGAAAAGGCAAAGAAGAAGATTTGGACCCTTTAAAAGACCTTATTTTATCAAAATTGAAGGTTGGTTATTTGCTGGATTATGATTTGAAAACATGGGAGGTTGCCGCGCACAATAAATGCGATTGGGGAGAGGGTGATTACAGCGAAGAGTGGGAGCTTCGCTCTGGCAATGAATCGGTGTTTCTTGAAAGGGAAGAGGATGATGAGGTGGAATGGACTCTTACCAGAAAGATTCCTATTGATGACCTTGGCAAAGGGATTGTGGATTATATTAAAAAAAATGATGATCCGCCTGCTGAAGTTAACTTCAAAGGGAAAAAATTCCATCTGGAAGAATCGAGTGGAGGGAAATTTCACAAAGGTGGGAAAGATGCCTATGATGAATTTTTAAGTTGGGATTATGTTGACGAGTCTGACGAATATGTTTTAACCATAGAACAGTGGTCTGAAACAAGTTTTGAAGCGGCTCATGGAATGTATGTTGAAGAGTATCAATTTACAAATATTCTTCCCAAATAGCAATGAAGCTTTGGCCCATAAATTATAGCTATATATGAAGTATGGCCGGCAAGAATTACTCTTTTTAATAATAAGTCAACAAATCTCATTAAATATTAGGATAGATACGTATAATCAGCTTTGGGCAACAGCCCGTCGAGGTTTGCCCCCATCTTCCAAGATTTATACTCGAAAAGTTACGTCAACAGCAGATTTGACCCGACCCTTAGCTTTGAGATTTTTACTGGTCATCCTTAGCAACACCGGGTGATCAGATAAAATTCTGCGCTAAAACTCTCCTCGATACATCCTGAAGCTCCATGGGGGCAGCTAAACTGTTAGAATAGTTTTTGGAATCAGGGTTCCCTATTCACCGATTTAGCGTGTTTCTCTTGCCACGAAGTCGTTGTATGCAACCATGCCATGCTCACCCAAATCCAGACCCTCTAACTCTTCCTCTTCTGATACCCTGAGTCCCATAGTGGCTTTAATCGCCGAAAAGATGATGAGGGAAGTTACCACACAGAAAACTCCAAAAGCGGCAATACCGGTAAGCTGCTTTACAAGTTGCCCCATTCCTTTCATATCTCCAAAGATTCCAACGGCCAGGGTCCCCCATACGCCACAAACCAGGTGGACCGAAATAGCGCCTACAGGATCATCAATTTGGATTTTGTCGAAGAAGATAACTGCGAACACCACAATAATTCCTGCGATAGCTCCTATGAAAAAGGCGGACCACATGTACATTTGATCGGCCCCTGCTGTTATACCTACAAGCCCTGCTAAAATACCATTTAAGCCCATGGATAAATCAGGCTTTTTGCTTACAAACCAGGAAGTAAACATGGCCGCTAACCCCCCTGCGGCAGCGGCAACACAAGTTGTCATCAGGGTCCGGGAAGTTGCTCCAGGATCAGCGCTTAATACCGATCCACCGTTAAATCCAAACCACCCTAACCAGAGAAGAAATACCCCTATGGTAGCCAGAGGCATGTTGTGACCGGGAATGGGTTTAACTTGGCCATTGACGTATTTACCCATACGAGGGCCCAGCAAAAAGGCGCCAATGAGAGCTCCCCACCCGCCGACACAATGAACCAGCGTCGAACCAGCAAAATCGTAAAAACCCAAGTCTTTTAACCACCCACCTCCCCAATTCCAGGAACCGGCTATGGTATACACAAAGGTAACATATACGGTAGTAAATACCATAAAAGAACCAAGTTTGATACGCTCGGCCACTGCTCCGGATACAATCGTAGCAGCGGTAGCAGCAAACATCGCCTGAAATAAAAAGTCGGTCCAGTAAGTGTAAGCCCCGTCTGCATACCCGGTGGTTAATCCAGCTGCATCCGTCTGGATATAGACTCCTTTTGCAACCCCTAACCACCCGTTAATGATCCAGTCATCACCAGGATACATCAGGGCAAAACCAATAATGGCATAGGTAACAATCCCGACACAGACAATAAAGGTGTTTTTAAATAAGATGTTTACAGAATTTTTCTGCTGGGTTAACCCGGATTCCAGAGTTGCAAAACCCAAATGCATAATAAAGACAAGTCCCGCTGATAGCATCATCCAAGCGTTGTTGGCCGCAAATAGTCCAGGGGAAACCTCTCCTTCGGCCATGGCGACTTCAGGAAGTAACACACCAAAAAGTAGAGCCACCAGAAACCATTTTCTTGAGAATAACTTGGTTATTTTCATTTTTTTCCTTTCCTTTAAAAAAAGACCATGAAATTAAAAATAACACAGATTATTAAATTGCTTCTCTTCCTTTATCACCGGTCCTTATCCTGATAACATCTTTTAAATCGGTTAGAAAAATCTTTCCATCTCCAATTTTTCCGGTTTGGGCTGCCTTAACTATTGCCTCTACTACTTTGTCTTCCATTTCCTGCGAAACTATGATTTCTAATTTAATCTTTGGTAAAAAATCAACCTGATATTCAGTCCCTCTATAAAGCTCCGTATGGCCTTTTTGTCTGCCAAACCCTTTTACCTCTGTTACAGTCATTCCCTTAATTCCAATTTCGTTAAGTTGGTTTTTTACATCATCCAATTTGAATGGCTTTATAACTGCTTCAATCTTTATCACTTTGAACCTCCTTTCCTTGATGAAGTGTTTTGAAAAAATTGCTTTTTAAACCGATATTTCCAATTTATAATTATCTGCAAATTATTTGTGCAAAGGGGGAGATGCCTTCTAAATGATTGTCAAATCAATTCTTAGAGTTATTTGAATTTACAATGTAGTCAAGGATAGACTCGACCTCTTTTTTACGACCTTTTTTCCCCCTTCTTTGTAAAAACTGAAGGGATAGGAGAGTCATTGCCATTTTTCAGCATCCCATATGCATTTTCAGGCGGAAGGGGACTCCTTCTTTCTTCCGAAATTTTAATATTCATAATATCGGGTTTGTCGCTACGGTATTGCCCAATAAGGGCCTTGGCAACATCCCATCCAATTTTATTTGTTTCAGCCATGAGGGTTAATTCTTCGAGGGCTGCTCTGTTGCTATAGGAAGCTGATCGATAGGGCCTTGCGGAAATTAGGGCATCATAAATGTCTCCCGCTGTGACGATTTCTACCATTTTCCTTGATTGGAAAATGCCGCGTGGATATCCAGAGCCGTCCTTGCTCTCATGATGATCTCGAGCCACAATGGCTATAATGTTCCTGGGGTCCCTATGATAATAGCTTAGCAAAACATAACCAGCAATTGGATGATGTCTTAATATCTTTTTTTCGTTTTTTGTAAGCGCCCCCTTTTTCTTAAGAATGTCTAAGGGTACGCATAACTTTCCGAAATCATGGGCAGGGCCAGCCGCAAAATCCTGAAATCCAGGCCTGTATTCAGGAATCAAATATTTTGCAAGAAAAATGGTCAGAACGAATACCATCAGGAGGTGGCGGTAAGTATAAAAATCATTTTTTTTGTAATAATTGAGGCATTCTATGATTGGGCTTATAACCTCAACTTTATCCATGACATCAAAAATAGATTTTTTTTGCCTGGAGTCGCAAAATAATGTTGAATAAGGCGCTTTATCAAGGAAGCTTAGAAGGTCTTTTTTGATAGATCCGTATTGGATTAGTGATAGAACTGTCTGAGGGGATTTGTTTGAAGCGATTAGGGCTTCAAGAGATTCTTCTGAGACCCTGGATCCGGCGGGAAATAACTCTTTATTATCTTGAGTAAATATCGGATGTTCTATTTGCCAATATTCCATAATTTTTTATTTTCAATAAAATATAAATAACCAATTGGTATTTAAAATCAGCGCCATTAAAACAGGGATAATACCAAAAGAACATGAAGACAACAAAGTAAAAGCAAGTAAACAATACTATACAAGCAGTAATATAGATAATTCTAAAAATTCAGCAATTTATTATAGGATTTATCCCCAAATAGTCAAACAAATTAACAAAAGGGGCATGCGATATTTGTTTTGTAAATGAAAAAGGAAAAGGCAAAATATAAACTTTATCATACATGGCCAATTCCTGAGGAAAGGAAAAGGTCAGACATTTTCCTTTCGTTAATGCAAACTATTTTTTGAAAGGATTTGCGCAAAATACTCATAATTTACACCAGCTTACTTAGTGGGGTGATGTATAAAGCCTTCTCAGAATTTATTTTTTTCTTATTATGGTATGAATTCATGACCAAATATTTAAACTCTAATGATAACCAATTAATTCATTCGTTTAATGGCATAAAGCGGCGAGGCTCCGCAACCAAAAGGTGCTGCCGCTCCGAAGAGCTAACAGAAAAAACTTGCTCAGAAAACGAGTTTTTAAAGAGTAATAACATAATTGAGGCGTCCTAACAATATTTATCCGATGTGATTTCTATTAGGTCTTCATATTTGCTGGTTTAAAAGGCATGTGGTATTATGATCTCCCAAATTATGGTTAGAAAAATACAAATAACAAATAAACTATCTGTTGGCGGAGATGCTAAGCTTGCCCTAATAGCCGGACCCTGCGTGATCGAGTCGGAAGAATTTATTTTGAAAATAGCGGGCAAATTGAAGGAAATCACAGAAAGGGTGAATGTCCCCCTGATATTTAAATCTTCCTTTGATAAAGCCAACAGGAGCTCTATTAACTCATTCAGAGGGGTGGGTTTAGAAAGAGGGCTAAAAATTATGCGGAAGGTTAAAGATTGCATTGGTGTTCCTGTTTTGTCGGATATCCATGATGCCCAACAAGCCGATATGGCTGGTGAAGCGCTGGATGTTATCCAGATCCCTGCTTTTCTATGCAGGCAAACAGATCTGCTGGTTGCGGCGGGAAAAACAGGAAAGCCGGTGAACGTTAAAAAAGGTCAATTCATGTCCCCCTGGGACATGAAAAACGTTGTTGCAAAGCTGGAGAAAACGGGCAATAAAAATATCTTGATTACTGAGAGGGGAACATCTTTTGGTTACAATAACCTAGTGGTTGATATGCGGTCACTCCCTGTGATAAGGAGCATGGGATATCCTGTGGTATTTGATGCGACACATAGTGTGCAGCTACCTGGAAGCGCGGGTGAAAAATCCGGAGGTCAGAGAGAATTTATCCCTTCTCTTATACGAGGAGCTGCCGCTGTGGGTATAGATCTCCTTTTTATGGAAGTCCACCCCGACCCTGAAAATGCCCCAAGCGATGGAACCAACATGATACCTCTTGAGCAACTTGAATCAATCCTACGAATGACTTTAGAATTTTCCGAAATTTCAGGAAAATACCTCTCTTAAATTTTGTCCAAAATTTTTTTCAAATCTTCAATTCACTTAAGGATTTTATTTTATAATTGTGCGGTTGCCAACTGGTTGGAAAAAATTGTAAGAGGCAGAAAGGCACAAAATCGTATGGCAATATTTTTCTAATTGGCTTTTCGAAAGCCTGATAGTGATATCTTTAAAAAAAACGCCAATGGTTATTTTTTGGAGGAAATATGAAATTAACATCTCCCGCTTTTAAGGAAGGGGGAAGAATTCCGGACAAGTATGTCATGCAAGCGATTGGAGGTCAGAATATATCTTTTCTTTTTGAATTGGAAAACACTCCAATTGAGAGAAAATCTTTCGCTTTATCCGTTGTTGACCCCCATCCAGTTGCCAACAACTGGGTTCACTGGCTGGCTCTCAATATCCCTGCTAACTCCAGAAGCCTTCCAGAAGGGGCCTCTATAAACAACATGCCTGGTGGCAGTGTAGAACTCCAAAATTCTTATGGCAGCATTGGCTATGGATGCCCACAACCTCCCCAAGGAAGCGGTCTCCGTCCCTATGTTTGCGCCTTGTACGCTTAAATGTGGGAAAATTGGACCTTGATCCGAAAGTCTCTCTCTGAATTTAGAAAAAGTTTGGAAGGCAAAATACTGGCTAAGGCAACGACAGAAGGAAAATATGGGAAGTAAGATAGCTGGGAAGTTTAACGGGAAATTAATTGATCAAATACCTTATCATATAAGTCCAAACATTCTTCTCTATAAATTTGATTCACAGAGTAAGCTGCTTTGACGATAGACTTGCAATAATCACAACTTAAGCAATTATCATGTTGAGAACATGAATGCCCTCGTATTTTATCCAAAAAGTCGGAGGGAATTTTGTTGGAATCCAAAAACAGAGGGTTATCTTTTAAAGTATAAAGCATCCCTCTCTTTTTTAGGAGTTTGAGCAAATATCTCATTCTAAAAGGTCTGTCGAACAAAAGGGAGGAAAAATATTTTATTAGCCAGCCAAATTCCTTTTTAGTGGTCTCGTCAAAACCATAGGGTTGTATCAATTCCATTAGATTTTTGGGAGATTTTCTTATTGAGTACGCCTTTACGCGTTTTACGAGGACGCTTGTTGGAGCATTTCGCTCTAATAGTTTAAAATCGAAATAACCCATATCTTCATAATAATGAAGGTCTTCAGGCCTTATCCATTGAGATTTAATAAGAAGTTCAGGATTTTTTAAAGAATAAGAAGAACATTTCAAAATACAATAATCAATATAAGGAGCTTTATCTTTGTTCGTTGATGCATGGGATAGGCCGTTCATATGGTAGATTTGCATTGGACATTTTGAAAGGCATGTGAAATTTGCGATTAATTGGAGCTGGCATTTAACAGACTTTCTGATTGCTTTTAGAAGTTCGAAATTTCGATTTATAGAAAATGATTCAAGGGTGAGCGAGTCCGCGCCTATATCCTGCCAAAAACGGGCTCGCTCAGGGGAGTCTATATTTGCAAATATTCCTATTTTCAGAAAGAGATGGGGATAGCGTCTTTTTATTATTTCAGCAAGGTAGGGTATTGAAACGGTTACAGTATCAACTTTTAATTGAGAGAGCCAATCAAGTAGTTTCCGAATTTTTCTGATTCCCTTAGCGGACCACTCACTGTTTCCAAGGCAGGCAGTATTTAAGAGATAATTAAATTTAATTCCATTTTGGCGCGCATAGGCGATGTGAGATTTGAGCACAGATTTGTTAATGCCCTGGATAGAATAACTAGATCTTCCGCCACCAATGAAATCCTGTGAAAGTTTTCCGTAGATTTCGGTGACAGGATAAGAGGAAATTTGGTCTATAAAATTGTTGTCAAAATTTGTGGCAACTGTTAGTTTCATATATATATTCTATAATAAATAGAAATTTTTTACATTCAAGCAATATCATTTTTTTTTAATTTCAAAGCAGTATTAAAGCAAGGGTTATTGATTATGAATTATTTGGGAAGAAAAATTTTTATTTTTGCCGCTGTTCTGTTTATTTTTAGCAACGCAAGTCTTTTATTTGCGAAAAATGATTATTTTTTGCGGACATTGGAAGTTGGTGGAATAGCCACAGTTGAAAAAAATAATCAGGCAGAAGCGAGAAATATGGCTGTGAATAATGCCGTGAAGAAGGCAGTAGAAAAAATTATTGAATCCATGGTTTCCCCGGAGATAATTGTGGAAAATTATAGTTGGATAAATGATATTTATGCTAATAGTAGGGACTATGTTCATAGTTTCAGGTTTCTTTCAGATTCATTTGATGAAGAAAGGAATATTTACTATGTTAAATTAGAAATTACCCTATATTCACGCTACGTTAAATCTCTTCTTTCTTCACAAAATCTTTTGCAAAATAATCATTTTGTTCGCCCGAAAGCGCTTTTTATTATCCGGGAACTTGGCTTGTTTTCTTCCAATGAGCATGATTTTTGGGAGAAAATTCCTGTTTCTGAATTACTTTTTCTAGAAAAATTGCGGCTGGAGGGAATTAGTGTGGTGGACCGGGATGCCTTAAAAGACACTGTGGATATAAACCTAATCCAAAAAATAATGAAAGGGGATTTGCAGGCTGTTATTCAGGCTGGCTTAATGAGCGGCGCTAAAATAGTAATTACCGGCAATGCTGTGGCCAGACGGAGGGAAGAAAACCTACAAGGTTCTTCAATGGCAAACTATCAGGCGAATATAAGCCTTAAGGCTTATCACACTGAAACTGGAAAAATATTGGGGGCAAGAAGCGAATTTATTTCACTAGAAAGCGATGACCCCTTGCAAGGCGAACTCAATGTATTGAAAGGTGTGGGAGAAAAAATTTATAAAAGCTTTTTAGCTGCAATACTCATTGAAAATGAAAATTTCTGATAATAAAAGTTTGTTTTTTTACCTTGGCCTCATTATCTTTTGTCTGCTTCTTTATTCCACTCGTTACATTTTAGCTCCTTTTTTAATTTCCTTCCTTATTGCATATGCCCTGGATCCTCTGGTGGATAAACTGGAGTCTTGGAAATTGCCAAGAACTACTGCCATTATCTTATTTTTTCTGTTTATTTTGATTTTTCTTGTACTGATTGCTTTTGTCGGGTTCCCTCTTATTAAATATCAGATAGATGAACTTGTTAATGATTTCCCGGATTATATAAAAATAACCCAACAGTGGTTGTCCCCTTTAATAGAAAGGGTTGTTAAAGAAAACCCTGCAGGGATAAAAGCAATGATTTCTGACTTAATGGAGAAATTTGGCAATATTCCTCTGAATCTTTTATCTTCAGCAACATCTTTTTTGTGGTCCGGTTTTTCAAGTCTATTTAGTTTTATCATTGCATTAATCAACTTGATTATTATTCCAATATCCTGTTTTTTTCTATTAAAAGATATAGATTCCATAAAGGAAAAAATACGTATGCTTTTGCCGGCCAGGCATAAAGAAACAATTTTAAATTTGGTGGATGAAATTAATGAGGTTCTTAGTAATTTTATTAGAGGGCAGTTGGTTGTGTCATCCATTCTAGCGATTGTTTATAGTGGCGGCTTATTGCTAGTTGGGACGCCCATGAGCATTCTTATAGGTATAGTGGCTGGCTTAGCAAATATTATTCCTTATCTTGGATTGTTGATTGGTTTAGCGCCCGCTCTTGTCTTAACTCTTTTGCAATATCATGATTTAACTCATATTTTTGGAGTGTTAATGGTGTTTGGTTTTGCCCAGGCCTTAGAAGGAATGGTAATTACTCCTCGAATTGTTGGGGATAAAATTGGATTGCATCCTGTTATTATTATGCTGGCAATTCTGGCGGGAGGAGAGTTCTTTGGGTTTGTGGGCATTGTATTAGCTGTCCCGGTGGCTGCGGTTTTGAGTATATTTGCGGCAAAAGTTTTAGAACAGTATAAAAAATCCTCTATATTCCTTCAAGAATGAGCATTCTTCATTTAGGAATTTGAAAATTGCCGGTTGTGGAACATCATTGGAGTAAAAAGCAAAACCAGATGTTTAATCAATGCTTGAAGGATAAATGCTGATGCCCTTCGGCATATAAGGGCTTATCATTATCTCGTGGAAGTTTTAGAATGAAATGTGGATAACAGGCATTTGCTAATTGCTGCTGAGTTCACTACTAATGGTGGAAACGGCAAGGTGGTGGTTGGATAAAAGATCCTAATTAGTATCACAACATTTTTCTGATAATACCCAATTATGGGCGGCAAGGTTATAAACCAGCGTGGCTTTTTAATTCTTCCACTTTATCTGTATTTTCCCAGGTAAATTCTGGCTCCTTTCTTCCAAAATGGCCGTAGGCTGCTGTTCTTTTGTAAATAGGTCGTCTTAACTGTAAAGATTTTATAATCCCAGCGGGCTTTAGTTCGAAATGTTCGCGAATAATAGTTATAATTTTATCGGGGTCAATTTTTTCTGTTCCAAAAGTATTTGTAGTTACGGAAACGGGGTCAGCGACACCGATAGCGTAAGCTAGTTGCACTTCGCATTTTTCAGCAATACCGGAGGCAACTATATTTTTTGCGATATAACGAGCCATATAACACGCTGATCTATCAACCTTGGAAGGGTCTTTCCCGGAGAAAGCCCCTCCTCCATGATGTCCAAAACCACCATAAGTGTCCACAATAATTTTTCGACCCGTTAAACCACAATCTCCCATTGGGCCCCCTATAACAAAACTTCCAGTGGGATTTACATGGATTTTTAATTTTTTCATATCGTATAATTCTTTAGGCAAAACCGGGATAATGACTTGGTTAATAACCTCTTTTCTAATCCTTTCCAAAGATACTGTTTCACAGTGTTGTGAGGAAATTACAACAGCATTTAGTTTTACGGCTTTTCCATTATTATATTCTACCGTGACCTGAGTTTTGCCATCGGGCCTTAAGTAAGGCAAAACGTTTTCTTTTCTCACATGAGCCAGTCGTAAAGCCAATTTATGAGCAAGCATAATGGGTAATGGCATTAATTCTGAAGTCTCATTTGTCGCATATCCGAACATCAAACCTTGATCTCCAGCTCCTTGTTCATCTCCATTTTTCTTAGAAATTCCCATAGAAATATCTGGAGATTGTTTATCCAGTGAAACTATTATGGCGCAGGTCTCTGCATCAAAACCATATTTAGCTCTATTGTATCCTATCTCTTTAATTGTATTTCGAACAATGGATGGGATATTGATAATTGCCGATGAGGTAATCTCTCCTGCTATTACAACCAGTCCTGTTGTTATTAAAGTTTCACACGCGACTCTTCCATGGGGATCCTGGGCATATATGGCATCCAGGATTGAATCAGAGATTTGATCAGCCATTTTATCCGGATGTCCCTCAGTAACGGACTCAGATGTAAAAAGAAAATTTTTATTATTCATACATTACCCTTTCAGATTTAAAAAAAAACGAGAAAATATTTTGGTATTTGTCAAATTTTAAAAATTAATACATATCCTAAGGCCTCCTTGCTGACTACAATGAAACCTTAAAGATAAAGAGATTTGGGTCTTCAGCAGAATTAGTGCGTAATATTTTTAGAATAAAAGAGCTCAACAAAGAGAATAATTAATATTCTGATGGCTTGGCGTCTTAATTTTAATGTGATATCAAGAAAAATCACCTACTAATAGGCATAAATATCTATAAAATAAAATAGTTGTTCAATAAGGGTAGTAAATTAACCCAAAGATTCTGCTGAAGAGGCAGAGAAATTATTTATCTTTAATACACATTTAACTCATTATTAATCTGGAAAATATTAATTTTTTGCCCGGTTATTTTAATTCCCAAACTTAAATCCTTTTGGGAGGTGTTTAACAACTTCGCTATTAATAAAACCATTTATTTCTTGCGATGAAGAAAGCGTTAAAATTTGATTGGTAATATCTCTAACATCTTTCATGGTAATATTTCTGATCATTTTCTTGATTTTGGGAATAGAATGAGTATCCATGCTCAATGATTCTATTTTTCCAAGACCTAGCAAAACCAAAGCGCTCAAAGGGTCTCCACCCATTTCCCCACAAACGCTTACTCCTATGCCAGCCTTTTCAGCGGAAGTTAAAATACTTTGAATTAATTTTAAAATTGAAGGGTGCAATGGTTGATACATATGGGCAAGCATTTCGTTGGTGCGATCTATTGCGAGCACATATTGTATAAGATCGTTTGTGCCTATGCTAAAAAAATCAACCATATTTGCCAAAATGTCTGGAATGAGAGCTGCGGATGGGGTTTCTATCATAATTCCTATTTCAATGTTTTTATTATAAGGGGTCCCCTTGCTAGATAATTCTTCTTTTACTTCATCCAATAGTTCGTTTGCTTTTTGTATTTCTTCCTGCCCAGAAATCATGGGATACATGATTTTTAGATTGCCATAATGACTGGCGCGTACAATGCCTCTCAATTGGGTTTTAAAAATATCCACTTGGCTTAGGCAATACCTAATTGCTCTCATTCCCAAAGCGGGGTTGGCTTCTTTAAAGTTTGTGCCAGAATCCGCCTTATCTCCTCCGATGTCTAAAGTTCTTATAATGACAGGATGCGGCGCAAAGCTTTCCACCGCCTCTTTATAAAATTGGAACTGTTCATCTTCGGTTGGATGGTCCTGCCTATTTAGAAATAGGTATTCGGTTCTGAAGAGACCTATTCCTTCAGCTCCCTGTTTTTGGGCTAAGGGTATTTCAAGGTTTGTTTCGATATTAGCCATGAGCTTTAGAGAAAAGCCATCCTTGGTTTCAGCTTTAAGGGTTCTCAGTTTAAGGAGTTCTTTTTCAAAGTATTTATATCTTTGATGCTTTTTAAGGTATTGTTGAAATTTTTCTTTGGAGGGGTTAATTATAACAAGACCTTCTTCTCCATCGATGATAACAGGCTCTCCAAAATTGGCTTCCCTCAAAATTCCTTTTAAACCTATTACGGCTGGAATTTCTAAAGAGGTAGCCATTATGCTCAAGTGGGAAGTTTTTCCTCCGGTTTCGGTTATAAATCCTAAAACCTTATCTTTCTTCATCTGGATAATGTCCGAGGGCGACAAATCATGAGCAACGACAACTGATTTTTCATTAATGTTAGGAAAAGCTTCATGGCTTTGCCCGATTAAGTTTCCTAAAATTAAATTCCCTACATGATAAATATCCCTTTCCCTATCCCTAAGATATTCATCCTCTGATTTCAAAAAGATTTCTTTTAGGTCTTGTATTGATTTCTGCAAGGCCCAATCGATATTAACCTTTTCGTTTTTCGTTCTCTCTATTGTTTTATTAGCAATCAGATCATCCTGTAAAATCATTAAATGAGCATCAATAACATATAAATACTTTGGATCAAGATCCTTTCGAGCTTTTTCCTTGATTTTGTTTAATTGTTTTTTTGATTGATCAATGGCATGTTCAAACCGCGTTATTTCTTGAGCAATTTCGGTTTTTTTTATTTCATGTTTCAAAACGCAGAATTTGGAGGATTGAACCATAAAAATTTTACCTATGGCTATTCCTTGTGATGCTCCAATTCCTTTTAACTTAGTCATGAGCTTAAATTATGTGTTATTGTTATTTGATAAAAGATGACTGGCAACTGAAATGCTTTCATAGCCGTATTTTTTAAGCGCCATTGCGGCTTCATGCACACTTTCAAAATTCTTCAAAAAAGGTATTTTAATTGTCATGGGCAGGTTTACTCCCGAGACAACTTCTATATCTTGATGGTTTAAAAATGATATGGCAATGTTGGATGGTGTTCCTCCAAAGAGGTCGGTCAAGAGTATAATCCCTTTTCCTTTATCCACTAGTTTTATAGCATCTTGTATTATTTTTTTGGAGGTTTCTGGATTTTGAGGGGAAAGAAATGAGACAGCCACAATGTTATCCATTTTCCCTACGATAGCTTCAGCTGTGTTAAGAAGTTCTTTCCCTAAATTTCCGTGCGTAACTATTATTATTCCAAACATTTACAATGGTTTCCTGAAGAAAATAAAGCTTTATTGAAGTTTTGAATCTTCATTCAAAATTAATTGGTAGATGGCTTCCTTGTTAGGGGCTTTAAGAAGGCTTGATCTGAATCCAGGATTTTTTAATAAACGAGATATCCTTGCCAGGGCTTTTAAATGATTTCCGGTTGCTTTTTCAGGGGCGATTAAAACAAAAACAAAATTCACAGGTTTGCGGTCAAGAGACTCAAACTCAATGCCTTTTTTAGAAATACCGAACGCCGCTACAATTTTATCTAATCCCTTCATCCTGGCATGAGGAATTGCGACATTTTCACCAATACCCGTTGAACCTAATTGTTCTCTTTCCAATAAAACCCGGACAACTTCCGAGCTATTGGATATCAAATTTTGCTGATTTAGAAAATCGGCTAATTCTTCTATGACAGTTTTTTTAATATTTGCCTTAATTTCGGCTAAAATAGCATCAGAGCTTAATATGTCTTCTATTTTCATTTTTTTTATATAGGTTCTAATTAAAGGGTTAGTAAAAAAAATAGAGGTTATTTCTTATAATTAATGAAAAATATCTACATGCGTCTTTTCTGCGGGAGCAAACCAAACAAGGACGGATATTTCAAAAAAATGCCTCAAATAGGGTGTTGCCTTTTCCATATCCGCGCATGAAGGTATCTCTTCCAAGAGAAGTGTAGGCTCAATGGCGCTATTAAATTCCATTGAAGCATGAGCCTCCTTTCCGTTAGATATCAAAAAAAAGTTCCAGCAAAATTTGAAACCTATTCCTGTGTTCCAAGATCTTCAATGATAATAAATCAATGCCACCTTGCCCTCGAAAGAAAAATTTTAAAATCAAAAGAATCCAGCATTTCTCCATTCAAAAGCTTTAATGCGCTAAGTATGTAGCTCTTTTTCTTCTCCTGATAAAATTCAAACTTGAAAATAATATTAAATTAGCCCCTTAAGTCACCTGTAGGAACTTGTTCTCAAGACTTCACAGAGAGAGCATCAACTATCTAATTTTTAAATAAAATTATTGTTCCTAAAAAGGCAATCAAAAGCGCGTTGTTTATTCGCTATCAATTAATCCCAAGTTGCCATCATTTCTATAATAGAGGACATTAATTCTTCCATTTGAGGCGTTGCGGAATACCAGAAAATTACTTTTTGTTGTCTCAATTTGCATACTTGCTTCTTCTAAAAACATAGGCTTAGAATCAAAATTTTTGGTTTTAATTATTTTGGGATTTTTGATATCAAAGGTATTTTTATCATAGGATAATATATTTGCGCTAATATTAGTTTTTTCGTTCTCCCCCGTCTTTTTGTTTTTCAAAGAAGTGATTTTTTCTTTATGTTTTTTTAATTGTTTTAACAATTTCTCAATAACTCTGTCAATTGTGGAGTACATGTCGTCTGTTTCTTCTTTGCAATGGATAACATAACCATTTGCATTTAAAATGATTTCGGCAAAGTGCCTGTGTTTCTCAACGGAAAACACTATATGAACATCTCTGGCTCCATCCAAAAACTTTTTAATTCCCTCTATTTTTTCATTAACTCGGTTTTTTAGCGCTTCTGTTATTTCTAATTTGCGTCCAGTTACTGTAATTTCCATAGGGGTATTTTCCTTAAAATCTCGTATTAAAAAAATAGCTAATCTGTAATTTTAAAATAAAGATTTTACCAAACTTCCCAAAACATTGCCTTAATGGAGTTCGGGAAAATGGAATTAAGTTATAATATTAATAAGAGTCAGTAATCTTGTTTGAGGCGATTCTTGGTCTTAGCAGAGCAAACGTTTCTGAGATAAAATATTGTGATTTGGCATACTAAAACTAGTCATATAAACTCCTTCGTTTGTTGGCAGGACGTATTTTTAATTCTTTACGATATTTAGTTACAGTTCGTCTCGCAATCTTAATGTTTTCACTTATTAAGGCATTAACTATTTTTTGATCAGTCATGGGTTTTTTTGCGTCTTCATTTTCAATCAGCTTGGTGATAATATTCTTAACCAGCAAGGAGGACATTGCATTCCCATTATATGTTTCAATTCCGCTGTGAAAAAAGAATTTAAAATCAAAAATACCGCGTGGGGTGTGCATATATTTCATAGTAGTTACGCGGCTAACAGTAGATTCGTGCATGTCTATATCTTCCGCGACATCTCTAAGGACCAGAGGCTTTAAATGAGTCAATCCTCCATCCAAAAAATCTTTCTGGAATTTTACAATACTTTTTGAGACCTTTAAAATAGTTTGTCTTCTTTGTTCGATACTTTTGATTAACCACAGGGCGGAGCGATATCTTTCTTCCAAATATTCTTTTGCGTTATTGTTCGGATTGTGGTTCTTTAAAACTTGCCGGTAGAAAGAGCTTACCCGCAACCTGGGACTCCCATCATCATTTAAAATTACCTGGTAACCATCATCTTCTTTTACAACAGTGACGTCTGGAATAATATATTGAGATTGCTCCTTGCTGTATTTTATCGCAGGTTTAGGATCTAACGTCCTGATAAATTCAACGGCATTTTTAATGTCTGCAATGGGGATTTTTAGCTCGGCTTCAATTTTTTGGAAAAATCTTTCTTCAAGCCGGGTTAGGCAGTTTTTTAACAAAATTTCAACAAGCTCATAATCTGGAGCCAGCGCTTTAGCCTGAATAAGAAGGCATTCTTGCAAATTTCTAGCCCCAACTCCCAAAGGGTCAAAAGTTTGTATTAATTTTAGCGCCATCTCAACGTCTTCAACATTGATCTTAAGGCTTTCTGCTATTTCTTCTACGCCGCTTTCTAAGTATCCACAATCGTTTATATTCCCAATAATGGCTGTTCCGATTATTTTTTCATTATTGTTTGCCGAAGAAACCATTAACTGCCAGAGAAGACGATCGGCCAAAGAAATATCACTTTTAAGAGTGGTTTCAATAGCAGGGCGACTGGTTATGCCATCAGAAGAGAGTCCTTTATCAATATTATCTTGAATAAAATTTTCCCAATCAACTTCAGGCTGTTCATCAATTTTTTCTTGCGCTTCTAATGATTCTTCTTCCTTAGAGGAGACAACTTCATCTTCGGATTCTAAACTATCCTCTGCATCAAGCTCCTCCTCCAACATGGGGTTTTCTATTAATTCCTGCCTCACTTTTTGAATGAGCTCTAAACGCGCTAAAGGCAATAATTTAATGGCTTGCTGAAGCATTGGGGTCATAACAAGCCTTTGCTGCAGTTTCATGTTTAATTTTAATTCAAGCGGCATTTTTTTTCTTTTAATAAACTGTTATAGAGAAAATCCTTCTCCAAGATAAATTTGTTTCACTTTTTTAGAATTGGCAATAGTATTAGGGTCGCCTTTTGCAATAATTTCCCCTTCATTTATTATATATGCCCTATCAGTAATTTTCAAAGTTTCTCTGACATTGTGATCGGTTATTAAAACTCCAATGCCCTTATTTTTTAATTCAGAAATGATTTCCTGGATATCCCCCACTGCGATAGGATCTATCCCGGCAAATGGTTCGTCAAGCAAAATAAAAGAGGGAGAACTGGCCAATGCCCTGGTAATTTCTACGCGTCGCCTTTCACCGCCTGACAGAGAATAAGCTTTTGCATTTTTTATATGAAATATATTTAGTTCTTTCAAGAGTGAATGAGCTATTTTTTTTCTTTCAAATTTCGAGATATTTTTTGTTTCTAATATGACCATTATATTTTCTTCAACAGTTAATTTCCTGAATACCGATGGTTCTTGAGGGAGATATCCTATTCCTTTTCGAGCCCTTTGATACATGGGAAGGTAAGTTAAATTAACCCCATCCAATAGGACATCGCCAGATTCAGGTCTGACTAATCCCACGAAAATATAAAAGCAAGTGGTTTTGCCGGCTCCGTTTGGGCCAAGCAATCCAACTATTTCACCTCTTTTAACCTCCAGGCTTATCCCTTTAACAACTTTTCTTTTTTTATATTCCTTTACAATGTTAATAGCCTTTAATATTTGCAATATTATTTGTTTGAACTCCTTTTTAAAGCTACTTTTTTATTTTTTTTTCTCTTCAGGATAAATAATTACTCTGCTTCCTGAAACTATAAATATTTCTTTATCCACATAAAAAATCATTTTTGTTCCAAAAATTTCATTATCATTTTCCCAAGCATGGGGGTTGCCGGTCAATACAATTTTACTTTCCTTTTCAAAATATTCCAGGCGATCACTTTCCGCAAACTGAGGGCCTTTATTCATTTTGACATTACCCAGGGCAACTATCTTCCCTATTTTTTTGTTTTTTGTATTATAAACAGTCATTTCCTCCGATGAAATTTTTAAATCACCTTGTTTTGCCACTACATTTCCTACAAAGATTACATGGTTGGATTTTTGGTCAGCGCTCATTTCGTCAGCAGTTATTACTACTGGGAGGTTTTTAAATTTTTCTTTTGATGTTTCTTCCGCAGAGCTGAAGGATGGGAGGAAAAAACAAAAAATCAAAAGCAATAGGAAAATATTTTTAAGGAAATTCATTATACCGTATTTGTTCTTAAAAAACTGCTTTTAGGCCTTTACACAAGATAGATCTCTTTTTATACCAATTTGAAAAAAGTCAGCCAACTATGCCTATTAGTTTGGCGCAATGTTAAAATGCCAACTAAAAATAATTAACGATACATGATTGTATGCTTCAAGGCAATTATTTGAGAAAAGCTTCATGATGCGTCAGCAGTTGCCGGATTACATTATTACACTGTAAAAACTTGTTTTTTTGCAAGTTTTCTCTGTTAGATCACCGGAGCGGTAGCTCCCTTTGGTTTCGGTCCCCTGGCCGCTTTATGATGGTATCACCAGCATTGAGAAAACCGCAAGCATTTTATAGTATTCGAAAATTCAAAATAGAAAATACAACGAGGATTATATACTATTGCTCTGTAAAAACTTGTTTTTTGAACAAGTTTTTTCTGTTAGATCACCGGAGCGGTAACTCCTTTTGGTTGCGGCGCCTCGCCGCTTTATGCGGCATTGGAAAGGGAAGGGAGAATATATTTAAATATTATCATGAGTAGGATCGTTTTTAAAACCTACTAAGAATTTTTCACCTATGAATAATCGAAAGGGAAATTTTATTTGCCATTGGATCTTGCCTGGTGGGCGGCGACCAATTACGCGCCTGCCAATGAGTAAATGGGATTCCTTACCGGCTGGACGGCAAAAAGAAATGACCCGAATTTTTAGAAAGGTATTCAGCCACTCACTGTTTATGCCCTTTAGGGCCAACCTATGGTAGATGGGTTTCAATAGAACGGAGATAAAGCAGTAGATTAACTTTGTGGTCCTAACTGCTTTTGCCATAAGCGGTCCCACCATGCTGCCCAAAATTCGGCGTTGCTTATTTCTCCTTTGAAAATGAATAACATAACCCTGTATATCGCCAGGTTTTACTATCCAGGAATCGGCTTTTTTGTTATTGTCCCCGCGGGTTCTAACCCCATTTGGGTCAACTGAAATTATGCGATGCACAATTTTGCCGCTCTTTTCAGGAAGAGAAAAAACAATAACATCCCCGACTTGAAATTTTTTTTGATGGCAGGAGATAACATCCAAAATATCAGTAGGTTTTAAGGTTGGATGCATCGAGGAGCCCATGTATAAAAATTTTTTAAAATTGGCCACCCTCTTTTTAGAAAAATTTGAAGAAATTTTATCCTTGTGTTGATTTGACACTTGGCTTCACTAAACCTCAAAGATATATTAGGATTTTAATTTTAAAATTTAAATATTTACCCCGTTAGAGAAAGCCACCGACTCCTGTCGGTGGTATAGATCATTCCTTAAAGATGTTGGTTCAATGCCACAATCTATAGTCGTTAGAGAACATAGTTCGCTAAAGGGGTTTACAATAAAACTTTTTCCATCTCATTCCAAAATTTGCCGGAAAGGCTGGCCCGGAGAATAAAAGCAGGAATAGTTATGGCCAATTCAGAGGCATTCTCGAACAACTTTTTTTTCAATTCCTGTTTTTGCATCTCCCCAAGTTTATTCCAATTTCGGTAACAAATCTGCATGGCTGAATGGATGGCAAGTATGGTTGCCTGACCTTGTTTTACCGGAATGACCTCATCATCCTCTGCTTGTTCTAAAAAAAATATTGCCTTTAGAGAAATATGCTCCTGCACATTCCTGGTATGGCAATAATCTCCACGAAAATAATTTGCCAAGGTGGGAAAAGGGTGGGCAAAATATTTTTTTTCATCATTCCGGACAATAAGGGTTTCATCATCGCTCATCGCTTGCCATGGAGGAGGCAGGCGGCGGCAACAGGTTGTTTTCCCTGTGTTTCCTGGAGCTGCCAGCACCGCTCCAATTCCGTTGCGCTCAACCAAAGCCGCATGCAGAGGAAGCCCTCCGGAACTTAGCGCTTGTGTATGTATGGGGTGAAGGGCCTGATACATTTTTAGGATATCTATATCCCAGAGTTTTGGCCCTGCAAGTTCACAGATAACATCCTCTGTTTTCTTGTGAAACCAGAACCGAATTAAGCCATGGTCCTGAACATTCCATCCTTTTGCAGGGAGTTGGCGCCTAATCGCAGGAGCGAGGGTGGATGGGAGTTTTTCGAAGTTTTTTATCCTTGAGCTTCTCTTAACAAAAATAAGCTTAGGATAGCTGTTTTCATTATAAGTTTTGAGCTCCAGTATAGCGGCCAGTTTCGCGCCCCATTCTCTTACCCCTTCAGTGGTTATTATATGCCACCCCTGATTATTAGCGAGGCGGAAACAGTATTCCTTATTTGCGATATAGGGACCGGAGCAGGTATCAATCACACCCCGCCTCCAGATTTGCATAAAGTGCTATTGGAGGATCCATCTTTACAATCAGAGCCAGCAGCGGAGCCTCCATCTCTACAATCGTCGCCCGCGCCTTGCCCACTTCTGCAATCATCTCCGACGGCCATATTGCCTGATCTACAAGATGTGCCTGCCGGCGGTCCGCTTCCAGACGCGCAATGCCTCCCTCCGGTTGCCGCATCAATACCCATTCCCTGCATCAGGGTATGCAAAACAGGTTTTTCATACTCCAAAGGTTTTTTCTTCATTTTCCTCTTTCCCCCCTCTAATAATGAGTGTGGTTTATTAGCTATGAAAATTTGCCACAAAGTCCCCAGGCGCTAAAGGGGAAAAATCCCCTTGTGACGTAGAGTTAATGGCATTTAAAAATACTTTTTATTTGTGCCTCAAAGAAGTAAATTTAAAAATGAACCTTGGTCCTTTTTGATTTTTATGATGAAAATTAATTAGACGCTACCAAATGCCCTGTTGCATTGTTGGAATTCCCTTGGCTTTTTTTAGCATGGGAAGTATTATTAAAAAATCGTGTTTGAGGGAATAATCCTTTATTGTGGAGCTCCTGACAGAACCAATAGGGCTCCCAAAGATTTTTGTTTGATAAATAATTTTGCGCGATACAACTACCCAGACAGAGTTCTTTCATCAGGCAATTGCCACAAATGCCTTCTAAACGATTCGGAAGGCCTCTTCGGAGTTCTTGAAGAATCATTGTATTGTTCCAGACATCTTCCAGGTTTTCCCTTGAGGCATGCCCGAAAATCAGTTCCGGAACGGTTTCGCCAATGCCGCATAGGGCATAGGACCCATCGGATAATACGCCGAGAATGCCTAAGATTCCACAGCTTCCGCATCCTTCCCCATTTTCACTAAATATATGGTTCAATGAGCTAAAAGCAAGGGGATAATCAAATGAAAGGCGCAAATCTGTTGAGCCTGCAAGGCTGTTTTCCACCCATCTTCCAAGCTCAAGAAGCTCAGCAGCATTCAGGTTTTCATGTTCCTGATGCAATTGGGAGCCTCTGGCTGTTGGTTGCAATATGTTAAATTTGAGAGATTTGGCTCCCAATGATTCTGCCAGGCCCAAAACAGCCTTCACCTGGTCTTTATTACGGCGCGTTATTGTCATAATTATTTGAGGGTTAACCCCCGCCTGAACAAGATTTCGGATGCCCTCAAGGGTGGCATCAAAGCAACCTTTAACGCCCCGCATCCATTCGTGAGTCTCAGCATTCGCGCCATCGAGACTAACCGAAACAAAAGGATTGTCACATTCAGCTATTTTTTGCGCAAGTTCAGGCGCGCAAAGGATACCGTTGGTCTCCAATACGAGTCGGATATTTTGCGCTTTGATGGCGTCTAAAATCTTTTCGATCTGGGGATGTAGCAGAGGCTCGCCTCCGGTTAGTTTCACACGAGATAATCCCAGAGGTATGGCCTGCTTTATTATGGATATAAAAAGATCAAAAGTTAAAGAAGGGTAGGTGTTTTTTTGAGTTTGGAATTTGGGAGCAATCCAGCAGTGGCGACAATGGAGATTACATCCCTCAGTGAGATAAAAATAAAGCTGGCGCAATAAGAATTTTCGCTCTTTCTTATTGTTTCCTTTGGTAAAACCTTTGGCCATAAATATTCTCTATTTTTTTAATTATTTTGGAACAGGCTTTGCCCGGTGATTTTCTCATTGGAACGCTTCCGGGGAAACTAAATTTCTATTGCTATAATATGCTTTAGATATATTGCGTTAGTTCATTGTTAAATAAGCTTATTGTAGCCACAAATAAATGGTTGCGATTTTTTAGCAAATATTTGCAAGGTTTTCATCCGGCAGTTTTCCTCCCTGTTCTATGAAAAGTTTAAGGCAGGCGTCAGGGCTGGGATGGTCCACTTTTCCCAAAAGTGTATAAGCTAAAGCGGGACAGTTGCCAGTGCAATAGTTGAGGTATTCGCAATTATGGCAAAATTCAAAATGACTTAAAGGGATACGCCTTCTTTCCCTTAATTGATTAAGGAGTGGGTGGTTTTGCCAGACTTCTTTAAGTTCATCCTGGTTGATTCGACCCAGTTCTAAATGGCTAAGAAGAAGGCAGGGGACAAAAGTCCCGTCAGCGCGAACGGCGACCTTATTCATAGGGCAGCCGCATCCCGTAAGATAACCTCTGCCGGGGATTGCTTTTTTGCGTTTCTTCGAAGCCTTTTTCATCATAGTCCAACTTTCCGCTTCTGCAAGGGGACCTGCCGATGCGGAAATACGTCCATTATATTTTTTTCTGAGTTTTAAAAGCGCCTCCATTGCAATGTGGCGTTCTTCAATAGAAAGCTGGAGCTGTTCAGTGTTTTTTCTGCACAGTCCCATATATGAGGCTACGTTGGTGGAAAAAGAGGGGAGTTTTATTTCTTCCAATAATAGTTTGGCTATTTTCCCCAGCTCTCTAACATTTTGTCGATGAATAGTGACCCGCACAGAAACAGGGACATTATGTTTTTGGAGGGTTTTGACTCCTTTAATTGCCTTGTAAAAAGTCCCCTTGCCACGGAAAAGATTATGCGTTGTGGGATTGGAGCTGTCGATGGATACCTGCACATTGTCACAGCGTCCGGTGGAAGTCAAAAAGGCCGCTATTTCATCGGTAATCAATGTTCCGTTGCTCAGGATGGTGTATCGCATCATGTTTTTAACAATGCCGTTGAGCAACTCTTTTAGGTCTTCCCGGCAGAAGGGCTCGCCCCCCTGAAAAATAACATCCATCACAGCGCAACGGCGTAATTCCTCAAAGAACTTAAGCCACTCTTCCGTCGATAGGTCCCGCCCCACATCGCTGTCGCTCGTAAAATGACTGCAATATTTACATCGAAGATTGCATCTGCTTGTTATTGCCAGATCCATTGTTCTGGGTGTGGCCATTACTTTCATTACTCTGTCACACGCTTCTTGTTTCATATCCTGCTAAACCTTTTTTCACGAGATCTTCAATGAAATCTTTAATGTGAGATTTGGCTTCTTTCGGCACGCTTTTACAGTTTTCCTGAAGTTCCATTAAAATGTCATTAGTGGTGTGTTTGCCGTCAAGGAGCTTCCAAATAAATACGGACACCGGGCTCAGGGAAAAAGCATTTCCAACGTCAGGGTCAAAAAGGATGGCCCAATCGTCAAACTCTTCTCTCAGAACCACCAGAGGATTAGCTATAGGAGTATTATTTTTTTTCATACCACCATAAATCTTTTTAAATTACCAATGGCAAAATTCTCTTTTCAGTTTTACTCATGAGGTTTATTGGCAAGGAGTTTTGTTCAAACTGTAAATTTCAAGGAGAATTAACACAAAAAAAAATAAAAAATATTTCTTAAGTACTTTTAACAGATTGTATCAAAATTTTATTAACGTTTACAATATTATTACGTAGCCTCAATTCCTAATAGGAAAATGTGTTGGATAATGCGCGTATTTTATAATTCTTCATCTAAATATATTCTTTGTTGCCTGCATTCCTTATAAATTCGGTTCCGAATGCTACCCTATCTTGCATGTGGTCAATCATCAAAAGAGCAAATGGATATCGAAAAAATCGATTATGCACTATTTTTTGCCCGGGTAAATCTTTGGTGTTCAGCATTAATTTAACAAAATAATCTATAAAAAGATTTGGCATTAAAAGACTTAGAGTAGCGCTGGGGATGGGCGCCTTAAATAAATCTTTTATATAAACAAGCGCATAATACACAGGAGATCGGCAGTTTTGAGCATAGCATTTTTTTACTATTTTTTCCCAATCAATAGATTTTTTCTCTTTTTCTATAATCAGGGCAATATCAACCATCCACAGCAATCGATCATAATAATGATACATTAAATGCAATGACTGGTATATTATCAAATCTTCTATCGACATCATTCGACAAGCAGATTCCCCAATATTGAATGGCTCGGCTTCTTGCCAAATATTGTTTATATTTATTTTGTAACGCTTCAATTGAGCAATATTCCAATGAATTTCTAAAAGGATTTTTTTCTTTTTTTGAAAAAAATGGATGGAATACCAGTATTTCCTGTAAAAATTTTCTTGAGATTTTTCTTGCGGGGTATAACCAGATTTAATTAGCGCCTCCTTTATTTTATCTAAATCCTCTTTATGAACTAAAATATCGATATCATTGAACGGTCTCAGTTCAGGCAAAGGGTAATAATTTTGGGCCATAGATGCCCCTTTAAGAACCAGGGTATCTATCCCTTCAGTTTTTAAGGTCTGTAATACTTTTTTTAATTCATTAGAAAGCATTAGACTATGTATTAAATTCACGACCCACAATTTTTTATAGCGTTGCCTCTGCTTTTCCGGAATGCCCCACTCTTTGCAATTGTTCTCAATCAAGCAGTGAAAGAGCAGCATATCCACGCCATGCAAAGAGGCAAGGTGAAAGAGCCTATCCCAATGCTTTTTGGTGAAATTTTGCAAAACCTTCATTGAGTGTTTTTTTAAACTCTCTGGCGGGGATTTCTTTAGAAACTGAACAACGAAGTAGAGTAATAACTCATTAACTATGATCATTTTTTAAAACCTGTTTAATTGCAAGGTTTCCCTAAATTGCCATTTAATGCCAACAATTTAATATAATGCTTAGATTACAAATATTTGTCCACAGTAAAATATGTATTTTCCTATATTTTATTATATAATATGGTGATTTAAAATAAATCATTATTGAGGTGATAGAAACCGTGAAATATCTGGAATATTGGGAACTTGCGGATGAACCCTTTGAAAATACGAGAAATACAAAGTTTTTCTTTCCAAGCCATAACCACGTTGAAGCTTTTGAAAGACTCCTGTATGTTACCAGAAACCGAAATATGAATTTTGGTCTCTTGACCGGAGAAATTGGCAGTGGCAAGACAATTACCAAGACTATCCTCGAACGTCAACTTTTGAAAGAAGGGTTCGAGGTGGTGAGCATAGAGAATTCCGGTTTTTCATTTTTTAACATATTAATTGAAATTATCAGTCAGTTAAAATATTACAAGGCTGAAATAAAAGAAAATGATGAATATTCAGCTTTGAAATTACTTAAGAAGTATTTAGTAAATATTGTTATAGAAAATAATCGCCACTTGGTGATTTTACTGGACGAGGCTCAACAACTGGAAAGAGGTTGTTTAGATAAGATTAAGAATCTGACAAATATTTGTAGCGAAGTTGAAAATTATATGTCAATCATTTTAATTGGTCAGCCGGAACTCAAATTGCTTATAAGGTCTCTTCCTCAGGTTGATCAGAGGGTAACCTTAAAATACCACCTCAAACACCTCCCCAAAAAAGAAGTAAAGGATTATATTTGCCACAGATTAAAAGTTGCCGGATGTGATAATAACGCTCTTTTTACCGATGAGGCGATCGAGTTAATTAATAATTCTACTGATGGCATCCCAAGAGAAATAAACCGCATATGCAGACTTGCTTTAGATACGGCTTTTTCTCGTAACGACCGTCATGTCTCTAAATCTGTTGTTAGCGCCATAGTTAAAGACATCAATTTACAGGGCAGCACTTCAGAGGACCTGGGCAAGATTAATTCGCTGTATTATAAGTCGCCCAAAAGCGGGACTTTGCCGCAATCTGAAAATGGTTATGAAAAGCAATCTATCAATAAGTCCAGTTCAAATTTTATTAAAACGGTGGTTCTTGGTGATTCTTTATCGGAAGATAGTTTTATATACAAGGATCTCGTTGCAGTGGGAAGCTCGGTGACCTTGATGAACAAACAACAGGGGTACAATAAGAATATTTTTGAACTATTTGGCATGATTATTTTGGTAATGAATTTTTATAATGCCGAGGACAGAGAGTTATTTCATCATTTTATTAAATCAAAAAAAAATAGCGACCTGCCTGTTTTAATAATGATTGACCACCCCTTATCAAAATCCATTCAGGGAAAGCTGGGTAAAATAGTAAAGATCGCCGGCGCAAATATTTTGTTTTCTCCAGTCCAAGCAGGAGAATTTGATCATAAAATAAAAACTCTTTTAGAGGGGAATTAAAGTTTATGACGGAGGAACATTTCAGCCTTAGAGAAATGGAAAAGAAAAAGAGAGAGCATAGTGGCGATAGCTCGCAAGGCTCTGTTTTACAAAGAAAAAGAGGTTATATATCAGACAGGGCTTTTGATGATGAAGAAACGATTAATGTTAGGAGCTATTTTGATATTATATTGTATCGCAAATGGGTGGTTGTTTTAATCACCTTGGCCATTATGCTATCGGCTTTATATCGAAGTTTTTCCAAAGAAATATTTTATCAAGCGAAAGCTCAAGTTTTATATAAAGAAGAAGATGTCAGCATGGTTTCTTCCATTACGGACGAAATGGGGATACGGCCCTCCCGAGCTCCATCTATTGAGACATTGGCCGCGATAAGCAAGACTACACCGGTTCTTAAGAAATTACGTGACAAGTTGCCATTTAAAATTTCTCCCGGCAAACTTAATGGCATGATTAATGTGGCTCCTGATATAGAAACCGATATTCTTCATATTACAGCGACCGCCCCGGAGTCTGATATGGCTATTGCCGTAGCCAATACTTTTGTGGGTGTTTTTATCGAATACCAAATGGATATTGTAAGGAAGGAAGCAAGTCAGGCTTATGATGTTATAAAGGAGCAGATTGAAAAAACCAAGATTGAATTGAATGCTATTGAAATAAAAATAAAAAATTTTAATGAGAAAGAAGGAGTTATTTTAATTAATGATGAAATTAGAGCAAAACTAAATCAGATTGTTAATTTGGACACAAGTTTTGGCCGGGTAGATTCTGATATAAAATCCCAGGTAGTCGAAATTGTTGAGATAAAAGAGAAATTAAAAATGGAGGCAATGACGGTTGTCAAAGAAACTCATGTTTCCAAACCTCTCCACAATAAATTAGTTACCCTTGAATTAGAATTGGCCACAGCCCTAACGCATCGGACAGAAAATCATCCGGAGGTTGTGTCACTAAATAATTCTATTGCTTCAATAAGAAATCTTATCAAAAAAGGGCTGGAACAAAGTGTAGAAACTGAAACTTTTGGAATTAATCCTACCCGATCAGAACTTCTCGTCCGGTTGGCCAATAGCGAATTAGATATCGAAGGCTTGTCGGCAAGACGGGAGGCATTATTGAAAGCTAAAGAGGAAGCATCCAATAATATTAGGACTTATCCGAAAAAAGTATTAGCGCTTGCCAGGTTAGAAAGACAAAAGATAGCTTTAGATGATGTTTTTCTTGAACTTCAGAGAAAGTACCAGGCCAGTCGAATTGCAAAAGAAATCCACGTCGGAAGTTTACATCGCCTGCAGCCGGCTGAAATGGCGGTGAGAATTCAGGAAAACCTAACACAATCAGGGATTTTAGGGCTTTTTGTAGGTTTAACAATGGGCATAGGGTTGGTTTTATTTTTGGAATACCTTGACAACACTTTCAAAACGCCCCATAGAGTGAGAGAAATTTTTGGTTTAAATACGATAGGCATTATTCCCATTATCTCTTTAAATGAGAGGATAATCGACATTAATAAAACCAGGGCGGTTATTACGGAAATTTTTCGCATGGTGCACAATAACTTGCGCTATACCTCCCATGTGCATAACAATAATGTTATTATGTTTGCGAGCGCGCAAAGAGAAGAAGGAACAACCACCTGCACTATTAACGCAGGGATATCCGCTGTTATGCAAGGGAAATCTGCGGTAGTCATAGATTGTGATTTGAGGCGAGCGAGATTATCCAGGCATTTTGGGATAAGCCGAGGGAGGGGAAATCAAAATAAACAGTATTCTTTGGACGAGGCAAAAACAGATAAAGTTTTTAGCGCCGGGTTGTCTGATTATTTAGCGGATGAAGCGGAGCTAAAAGATATATTGCTAAAGACCGATATCCCAAAACTATTTTTTATCCCTGCCGGGACACGAGTGCCCAACACGGCAGAATTGCTTGGTTCCAAAAAAATGACAACGCTTCTTAAAACCATTGAAAAACAGGTTGATGTAGTTTATGTTGACACACCGGCGGTGTTGCCTTTAGTTGACGCCACTGTTGTGGCGCCATTGGTGGATTCAATTATATTTATTGTGGAGTACCGGGGAGTTACCGTTGAAGACGCTAGGATGGCCCTTGGTAGAGTGGTGCAGGCCAATCCAAACGTTGTTGGTTGTATTGTTAATAAGACAAAATGGGGGAAAGTTCATTACTATTATTATGATGATGATCGCGACGAAAAAGAAGAATTTTTATTAAAAGAAAGAAGAAGCTGGTATGGGGCTTTTAAAAGAAAATTTATATCCACCCAAAAATACCGCTAATTATGTTTGGCAAATAATAGCTTTTAGGATTATCTTTTATTTTGCTCATTAAATTCAGGAATAATCTTCCTAAGCTCTGCTTTCCAATTAGAAAAATTTTCTTCCCTTAATAAATTTTCAAGTTTTTTAATTCTAAGGGTCAATTCTTCAAAATGAGAATTTTTTGAATTAAGCACTAGTATTTTGTTGTGAAAAGTTGATTTTAACTCATTTTGACTAATATATAATTCTTCATACATTTTTTCTCCAGGTCTAAGACCATCAAATACGATTTGAATGTCTTTCTCAGGATTTAATCCATAAAGAGAAATAAGGTCTCGGGCAAGATCAACTATTTTTATGGGTTCTCCCATTTTTAAAACAAATATTTCACCCCCTTTTCCTATGGCGCTTGCTTGAATAACTAATTGAGCCGCCTCGAAAGTAGTCATAAAATATCGTTCTATGTCCGGGTCAGTAATTTTAACCGGGCCGCCTCTTTCAATTTGTTTCCTAAATACGGGGACAACGCTACCCGAACTGCCTAACACATTGCCAAACCGCACCGCTGTATAATTAGTTTTTCTGTTTTGGGCTAATCCGTGAACATATAGTTCTCCGATTCGTTTTGTCATGCCCATTACGCTTGTAGGGTTAACCGCTTTGTCAGAGGAGATGAACACAAATTTTTCTACTCCAAAGTCTTCGGATGCTTGCGCAACATTTACTGTTCCAATAACATTATTTTTAAATGCTTCACCTGGATTTTTTTCCATCATAGGAACGTGTTTATGAGCTGCGGCATGAAAAACTATATCAGGCTTAAAATTAGAAAAAAACCTATTCATTCTCACTTTATCAGTGACATCCGCGACAATGGGGGTTATTTTTATTTCCGGATAATCCTCAGAAAGTTCCATATCAAGAAAAAATAAACCATTTTCATTTTTGTCCAGGAGGAATATGGCAGAGGGGGTGAATTTTGCTATTTGTCTGCATAACTCAGATCCTATGGATCCTCCCGCTCCAGTTACCAGGATTGGTTTATTTGAAAGAAATTTATTAATTTTTGAAAAATCTAAATTTACAGTATTTCGTCCCAGCAGGTCTTCTACTCTTATTTTTCTTATTTTTTCGAACTGGGAAATTCTATTCATTGCCTCTCCGAAAGAGGGTATGATTTTGATCCCGATTCCAATCTCCTCGCACTTCCTAATAAGAGTTTTTATTTTTCCCCTGCTTATGGTAGATATGGCAATAAAAACCTCTTTAATTCCCTCTAATTTAACAATCTGTGAAAAATTATTGAGATTCCCGAGTATGGGTATGCCATGGATATGCATATTAAGTTTTTGGGGATCGTCATCAAGAAAGCCAACAACATTATATTTTTTAGGAAGCCTTTCTAACTCTTTTGCCAGAATTTCTCCGGAATTCCCTGCCCCAACAATCATTATTGGTTTGCCCATTGATATTTTTGTTTTTTGAACCTTTTCGAATATTTTGGATCTGAACCTAACCCCAAGAATAAGAATAATCAAAATCATCCAATCAATCAAAACAATGGCCCTGGAATAACTACGAAAGTCCAAAAGAAAGGTGGCCATAACAAAAACTATAGAGCTAAGAGTAACGGCTTTAACAATATTAAGCACGTTGTTAACATCCGTGTATATCCTTAATCCCCTGTAAACATCAAGCCAGAGAAAAGAAATGCTTCTGCATAGCGTTAGTATGGGCAAGGAATATAAAAAAATATTATAGTCCTCCAATGAAAGATTCCCCCCCTCAAATCTGATAAGAAAGGCTAAGCAATAAGATATGATAGAGCAAATAATATCCAAACCAAAAGCATAGATTCTTTTTTTATTTCGAATAACATAATCTAACTTTACAACCTGAATAAAGGTTATAAATATTGTTTTAAGGATAAAAATGATGTCATTTTTGAAGGAATGGCGGTTGACATATTCCAGGTCGTTTTTTATCTTTTCAGGCAGAATGAATTTTATGTAGTAATCATCTGTATCAACTCCATCTGGATATTGTGATAGTTCGTCCCTAGCGGATATCTGACCCGGGCCGGTTACCCCAGGCTTAATTGACAAAACTTTTCTGTAATTTTTCGAATATTGATGGACCACCGAGCTTATTTCCGGTCTCGGGCCAACAAAGCTCATATCCCCTTTTAATATGTTTATCAACTGGGGAAACTCATCTATTTTTAGCCATCTAAGGAGACTTCCAAAATGGGTGATCCGATTATCATTTTTCATGGTTAACTTTGGCCCCTGATTAGGAGCATCTTTTGACATTGTCCTGAATTTGTAAATTATAAATATCTTTTCTTTCAGACCTACTCGTTTTTGCTTAAAAAATATGGGTCCCTTGGAATCCAGTTTTATTAAGATCGAAACTATCAGGAAAATTGGAGATAGGGCAACTAATAAAATTAATGAAAAGACAATGTCAAATATTCTTTTAAGCATGATCCCTTCAAAAGCGCATTAAAATCAATACAGGAACAATATGGTCTATTAAAAAATTTCCCTGTGAAATTTTTTTTTTAAAGAGGGTTTCCAAAGGGAATATAAAAAATCTATTTTAATTTTAACCATAACTAAAACAATTTAAGATAAATATGTTCCGGATGAGATTTTTTACCTGATTCAACTTTTAAGGCATTGATCTAACAATTAAATGCCTGCTGGAGCCGCAAAGTTTCGAGCGCGCCGATGACGCGCTTTAATCCAAAAGCCTGATAACATGGCAGGTCCTGTAATTTTGTGATTTAAGGGTTTAATTTTTTAAACCTTTTTTCTAATAATAGCAAAATAGTGAGACCTTAAGAAAGAAATCTTTTCCAATATAGAGCATAGCCACCATGAGACAGGAGCTAATATTTTTGCAATATGGGGAATTAATGTCATCGAAAAGCAATCAATGGAACATTCAGGAAAGTAGGATTGGACCCTCTCTTTTTTTTCACATGTTGTGTTGGGATTAAAAGGATTAGGATAACGCATATCAAACCAAAGATAATTCCTTCTGGTTTTAGCGCTCTTAAAAGTTCTTTCCCTATATTTTTTTCATCTTTGTGTCGAACAGTGATGAGAAAACAGTATATGAAAAAACTAGATCGAATGAATGATTATTAAATGAAAGAAAAGAAGCGTCAGCATATATAAAGTGAAGAGGAAAATCCCCCCCCCACTCGCCTTAACGAATCCATCCTAAGATCGATTCCGTAAAGTAGCTGTGGGCCTATTCTGAAATGATGGTATTCTTCTAAAACTCCCCCGTCTCCACAACCGATTTCTAACGCCTTCTTTGTTGGTAATTTCTGTGAAATCCCCAATTTTTCTAATATCAGCTTAACCCTCCTTTACTTGACCAAATTTTCTGGTATTTTGACGTTTTGCCATATATTTCATAAGGCTGCTTGTGACAAGCAATTTCTTTTTTTTATTCATTACTTAAAAGGGAATAGAAATGTTTTATTTTGCCCGATGGTGGACGATCGATCTCTGCGACCCTTTTGATTTCAAGATCAAGACCAGGTTCAAGGTATATATCCATCTTGCTTTTAATTTCATTTTTCTCTTGAATGGTTAAATCTCTTTCTGTAACCACTTCAAAGGTGAATTTATTTATTTTCTCTTGCTTAATGATAAATTCCTTCAATATCCCTGAGGCTTCGAGAATGCTGCGAGAAACATAGTAAAAGGTTAACCCGGGTGAGATCTTTCCGCTGGGTAACACAATCGTATCATTCGTTCTGCCACTTAACCCTTTAAGCTTCCGATGAAATGTATTTTGTATGTCAGGCTTCTCAATAGCGCCCAAATCCCCTATTTGATACCGGATTATAGGCATAGCCTTATTTAAAAAAGAGGTTACAAGAATTTCCCCCGCCTTTCCATTTGCAAGAGGTTTGTGGTCATGATCAACAATTTCAACAAAGGTGTTTTCTTCAGATAATAACCACTCTCCTCTTGAAAATTCGAAGGCAATTATCCCTGTTTCCGAAGCTCCATATTCATTGGCAACGGGAACCTGAAATGCGGATTCTAAAAGATTTCTGTCTTCTTCGGCGCATAATTCAGCTGTGGTAATGCACACTTTAAGAGTAGGGCAACGTTTCTTTATATCCAATTTTTTTTTTAATAGAAACCTTGCAAATAAAACAAGGGAATTGGTATACCCGTAAACATAATCAAATTTGTGGTTTTTAAACTTTTGATAAAACTTATATAAGACTTTATCGGATAAATCGAAAACCGGGAACCTGGTTCGGTTTAATATTTTATCTTTCAAGGTTTCTTTCAAGAAGCCCATTCTATCAAGGGGGATCCCATAAAAACGGGCCTGCTTGGAATTCAACTCAATGCCATGAAGAGAATATCGATGTTTAATAAGAGCCCAGGTGAACGCATGAGAATATTTATCTTTTGCATAAAAAAAAGGATGTCCTGATGATCCGGAGGTGTTGGCAATGTAAAGATCTTTTATTTTAAATTCATCTGAAATTAGCTTCTTTATGGGAGCCTGAAAATCAGCTTTTGTGAGAACCGGAATGTCTGTCCAGCAATTAGGAAATATAGCGCCTATTTTTTTACGGTAAAATTTATTGTGTTGGTAGTGATATTTTGTATTTTCCCATAACTTATTTTTTTGCCATTCCAAAAATTCATTTTTAGACAGGTTTTGAATCCAGTTTAAATCATTACAGGCTTTTTTAATTGGAAAACTATTGAGTTGGAGAAATGTTTCGAATAAGGACATACGCAAACTTCAACCATTTATGTTATTACTTATTAATTTTTTGAACAATTCATCCCATAGAGGGAAGATTTGCTTCCAGTCAAAACGCTCCGCAGTTTTTCGTCCTTTTATTGATAATTCAGTGGCCAATTCTTTGTCTGAAATCAGCTTTAAGATTTTTTTTGCCATTTCATCTGAATTGCCAGGAGAAACAAGAAGACCATTCTCTCCATGTTTGATCAAGTATGGGATGCCTCCCACATCAGCGCTTACAACCGGCATTCCTAAAGCCATAGCCTCTATTACACTTACCGGGGTGTTGTCAATATTGGTGGTATTGATGAAAATATCATGCTCTTTAGCCATTTTATTTATTTGCGATTTGGTAATCTTGCCGGGAAAAAAAACTTGTTTCCTGACACCCATCTCTACCGCTAATTTTTTGCAATTTTCCATTTCTCCTTTATCCGGCCCGGCCATAGTGAGACATGCAGTTGGATATTTTTTTTTTATTATAGCTAAAGTTTGTATAGCCATTTGTGGGTTGTAAATGCTATGAAAAGCTCGCAACCAGAAAAGCTTGGGTCCCAATGTGTTTCTTAAATGGTAGTCAAAGAGGCTCAAATCAATGGCGCTTGGTATTAACTCAATTTGAATATCGGATGTTTGAAATAGGTCAATCAGATAATGAGATAGTGAGATAACACGTTTAGCTCCGGATAATAATATTATTATCTTTTGCCGATGTGTTCTGGAGAAACTGGGGAGGTTCCCTCCGCGAAGCGCGCAAATATAAGGTTTATTGTAAATTCTGCAAATTTTTCCAGATATGGCCGCCCATAAAAAAGCATCTCCTGAATAAACATCTATGGATACAATATCCACCTTTTTAATGTTAATCAGCAAATGAAAAGTCCTATAAAACATTCGTAAATATTTATTGGGAAAAGATTGCGCATGAATAACTTTAAATCCGCTAATTTCTAACTTTGTTTTTAAAGTTTCTATTGGGGCTGGGTTGGCTCCTTTACGGGATAGAAAATTTCCAATTAATAAAATAGTTTTTTCTTTTTTTCCCACGCTTAACTCAAATATTTAAATTACTCATTATCTTCAATGAAAATTCTAGCTGATGCCAATCCAAAAAGAAAGGATGGCGCCACAAGCCTCATGGCGGATCCAAGCAAAAAAAGATAGCTCCATCCTGTCAATGATGCGATAAGACCTTTACTCTTGAGAGAATTAGCGTTCCTTAGATAATTAAAGCCCATTGTCAGAAGCAGGAGAAAAGCCACAAATCCATAAACACCGTGCTCTGCTACAAGACGGGAAAATTCCGTATGGGCTGCCGCCTTTTTCTTGTAGTACTTTGAGCGGTGAAATCTTGCCTGGCCTGGCCCAACTCCAAAAATCAGATGATTTTTCCAGATTTCTAGGTCCGCCTTAAAAATATCTGCCCTCCCTGTAGAGCTGGTGTCTGTAAAACGCATAAGGATAGCTCCGCCGGTAAATAATTGGAGGCGTGGAAATATATAATAATTTGCTATAAAGGCAAAAATAGCCACAGTCAATATTATTTTTAATCGCGTTTGGGTATTTCTGATAAGAAAAAGAAAGGCCAATAAAGCGCTGGCGCTTGCAATGGCTACCCCGGTGCGGGAGAATGTCAGGGCGCTTTGTGACGCAAAATATATAATTCCAGCAATCATCAATACCCTTTGCCTGAGGTTAAATTTACCGCAGAGAAGGTAAATCAGATAAATTGATAAGGCGGCTAATCCTAATATAGCAGAGACCTGGTTTGGGCCAAATCCTCCGCTTGTTTCCATCATTGAGGAGCTCTGAAAAAGAATTACTTGCGCGGTGAGTATCTTGTAAATGACAATTGCCGCAATTCCGGTTATGGGCATAACCAAGGCTATCAATGTCCTTCGTATATTTTCTTTTGTGAGATTTACACGGGAAAAAAACAGGCAACTGATCATCAATGAAAAGGGGCCTGAAAGATTGAAACTGATGTCCTGTCTCAATGCATCAAGGTTATGCCCTAAAATTAAAGCGGTAGAGGGAATTAGCAAAAGGAAATAAAGAAATGGGAGTAGCTGTTCTTTTCTACGAAGCATCCGGAGTATTGATACAAAAAATACAGCTGTCACAGCATATTTGCCATATTCCCAAAACAACCATTGCTGAGTCATGCGCCACAGCACTTCTGCTCCGGTGATATAGGCGGCCACATAGACTGTGCGTTCCAAGCGACGGGTGGAGGATGCGGTTATTATGCCAACGGCAAGGGTGAATAAAGCATGAAATATTGCAATAAATGGGTAATTGAGCATCAAGAGGGCAAGGGGAATATGCGCTAAAAAAAGAGCGCCTGTTCGAGACCCATAACTGTGAACCAGTTCCCGTATTGGATTATCAGAGATTCTTCTGTTTTGATTAACTAAAAAAGGCTGCATAATATTCTTTTTGCTCTTTTTTATCCTATAGCTATTGATTTATATTCTGGCAGAAAAGGGATTATATTTTTAATAAATTTTTCACCTCATTTAGATAGGTTTCATAACTAAAATATTTTGCGGCTTTTATGCCATTTTCAGACTCTTCTTTCCATAAATCAAAGTGTAAAGAATAGTAACAAATGGCATTTTCAAATCCTTCCTCATCTTCGGGAGGAAGAGTCCTGCCTGTGCCAAATCTTTTCAAGTATTGAGGTATACTTCCCACATTGCTTGCAATTGGCACTACTCCATAGGCCATCGCTTCACTCAAAACTTTTGGCCAACCTTCGCTGCAACTTGGCAACAAAAAAATATGGGCCGCGGAATATATTGGGATCAAATCCGGCCGGGGCAACCAGCCATTGAATTTCACGAGTTGGTTAATTCCCAGGTTATTTGTTAACTTTTCAAAGCGAGATCTCTCAGGTCCATCTCCCACTAAATCCAATGTTGCTGAGATTCCCTTTTGATGAAGTTTGGAAAGAATATTTAAAGCGCGACCCACGCCTTTTTCTGTTTCAAGCCGTCCCACAAAGAGGAGCCGCAGAGGGAAAGAAAGTTGCTTTTCTGAAGATATTTTGCGCGCCTCTTCCGCTTCCCGAGTGGTTAAACAGGGATTTAAAAATGAGTGTATATGTTTTGGTTGATTCGGCCATTGTCCGTTCACTGTCACCACACCACGATGGAGCATCTTTAATAACCACCAGCGTTGAAACTTATAGGACCATGCCTCTTTGTCATAAGGCTGCCAGTTGCCGGCATATTTTACCCAGCGAATACTCGGTGAACGGATTAAGGAAAGTAGAACAATTGCAATCAAACTAATATTTGCGGGACAGCGAACGTGAACAATATCTGCTTTTGGAAGTTCTCTCAAAATTGTGTAAATATATAGCGGCGCCAAGAACAGGATGAATAATTTTTTTAGAATATTCGGCCCTCCGGCAGGGGGTAAAGGAATAAGAGATATGCGCTTGGATGAATAAGGAAGTGAGCTTAATGGGACCTCTGTGTTATGCAAACACGCTATGTGGTTTATTTCCTTAAAGAGCCCAGCCAAATGGTTAATCTCCTCTACAGTAGGTCCCCTACCTACAATCTCGTTATCACGAATATAATGAGCCATATTTGAAATAATAAGCAACTTCATGTTTTTAATTTCACAAGAACCTGGTTATATACCGCATACCATTGAGATATTTTTTGACGAATGTCAAAGTTACGTAAAGCTATGTCCTGCCCGGCTTTTCCTCTTTTTATTCTTTGTTCAGGCGAGAGGTTTAATAAATCATCCAACGCTTTTGCAAAAGATTCAGGATCATTTGGATTGACAAACTCTGGAACTTTTAATTGCGCGATCTGACGCGAAATAGCTCCTACCTGGGTTGAAACAAATGGCAAGCCACCGATCATATACTCGATCAATACTAATGGTCCTGATTCGGAACGAGAAGGAAGCAGCGCGAAATCTACGCTTTTGATCAGACTTGGAACATCCTGTCGTTCACCCACGAAGAAAACATTATCATCTAATTTTAACGAAGTGGATTGATTGCGACAGGCTCGAGTGTAATCTGTATTTCTTGCTCCACCAACAAATATAATATTAGCAGACTTTTGATGAGAAGACTTAGCAAAAGTGTTGAGGAGTATATCAATTCCTTTTTCCCTTCGTATCCCTCCCACTACAATTCCAATCGGACTTTTGGACTCAATTCCAAAAGTTTTTCTTATGTTTTTTGGCTCAGCCTTTTGAATTCTACTTGGATCCAATGCGTTTTTTATCACGGTTATCTTTTCAGGCGGAATTCCAGCGGCTTTTGCCCATAGTCCTAACTTTGAGTAAACTCCCACATAATAGGAAACCCAATGTTTTGCCCACAATCGAAACCAGAGGGGGATGGATGTGTCATTTTCTATCCCTCCAAAATGATCATGTAAGACAATTGGGGGACAAATCAAACCAAAAGTTTTTAAAAATGCTAAAAACGAGAAAGTTGAACGGCCATGGGCATGAAAAATATCCACCTTTTTTTTTTTAACAAGAGCAGAGAACCGTTTCATCCCTGGGATATCAAAACAATGAGACCGATCAATCATGTGCAAAGAAATTTCTGACCTAAGTTCATTGGAAAGTTTATTTCCTGATCGGGTTATACCTATAGAAACTTGGTGTCCATCCAGGGCAGTCTGATTGGCAATATCAATGAGCATTCTTTCGGCTCCGCCAATAAATAAACTGTCAATAACATGCATTATATGCAATTTTTTTTTCATATATTTTAATGCAATTCAATTGTGTTAAGTTGTTCCTTTTTTAGATCCAGAGATCTTCAACTTTTGAATCTGGGGATAATCTTTTAACATGTTTTCCGCTTGGTGATATCTTTTTTTTACCTGCCACAAAGTATCTGGCAAAGAGATCAGACTGGCAAAAAATTTGATAAATTTTTTTAAAAGGTTTCCTTGAACACTGAAAGTACCTAATGTTCTTAACCATAGTATTTCTTGCGCCTGACGAGGAGTAAAGTATCTTTTTGCAAGATAGATTTCCGTGATGCTAGGCAAATGTCTATGAAATATTTTTTGTCGGCTGCTTGCATAAGTTATTACCCGGGCATTATGGCTGCGCAACCCTCCTCGGGGGGCATGGTGGTGAAGGACCGCTATATCTGGATTTAAAATCATAACCGCGCCACTCAAATATACGCGCATACCGAGGTCTCCATCCGCTCTTTGCCCATGCTCATAAGCCAGGTCGAAAAGTCCGGAAGGGTAGAGGGTTTCTCGTTTGATCATGGTGTTATTCGTTGGGAAAACATCACTAGCGCGGAAGTATGTAAAATGCTTCGGTAAGGGGCCAGCCCCTATTTCATTTGCAACCCCGGAGGAAGAATAAGCATTATAACGATGGAGGCTTGATAAATGATCTTCCATAAGAGTGGAAGGAACTTCATCGTCATCATCTAAAAACAGGATAAAATCTCCGGTGGAAGATTTTAAACCTCTGTTACGAGATGAGCATTGGCCGGCTTTATCCTGGCAAATGAGTTTTATAGGAAGATCAGCAAACTCTTTTGCCAGAGTTGTGATGCGCCGACCCACCTCTGTTTGGTCTATTATTATAATTTCGAAGGGTTTAATAGTTTGATCTCGCAGTTGGGAAAGGAGTTTTAGAAGGTATGGGTAGCGATCCAGCGTGGGGATCAGAACACTAATTTTTGCTTTGCTTATCTCTATCGGGGGCAAATTTGGCTCATGTGAATGGGTAAATGGTTTAGGACCAAGAGGCTTTGGCGTTCTATATATTTTACGGTTTGCTCTAAAGGCTTTTTGAGGAGAAGTATATCGAGCCAATAATGCTCGCCCCATTGCCCAACGGCTCCAAAAAGATCCAAACCTGTAATACACAAAACGTAATTCATCTTCAAAAGGGGGTGTACAGGGAACCAACCTTGTTTTTTCCGGGACCAGCCACGGAATATGTCTGGTAATAACTCCATGCATAATATATCTATGCCCTAGTTCCAGCGCTGCCCCATGGAGAGATTGGAAATTAGGACAAACATTCCCCATTTGACGCAATACCTCAGTCCGTATGAGACAAGCTCTTAAAGATAACCGCCATGATGTTGCTTCTATCATTTGATCGGGATCGCAATTAAGCATCCAGGTTGGGGCAACAAAGTCTATTAGGTCGGGCAATCCACCCATGCCCAATCTCAAACCTGCGTGCCATAGATCACCGGGAAGATCCAAAACTGTCTGAATCTTTTTTGGATCAGGACCTCCCAATGAGCTGTCCCAGAACAACCAGGCATTGGCTGTGGAATTTTCTAATCTATTCTGTATTTGCTTATTGACTGCATAGGGGGTAAAATCAGTTGGCCAGATCTCTCCCAAAGCCCAGGAAGGAGGGTATTTTGAATTTCTCCCGAACCAGATTAGGTCAATTTTATTTTTCATCGCTATTCATTTGATGAGAATGGAGAATGGAGCGAGCTTTTTCTAAACTATCGCTTTGTTTAATTTTTTGTTTACTGCTTTGGAGCACGGTTTACTTTACAAGGCAATTATAGCATTTCTATAGCGCAATAATATCATAATCCAATACCGGCTCAACATTCCAAGACTTGCTTATACATCTTTTCAAAATCGGCAATTTGATCTTTCAATTGAAATTTATTTAGCGCTCTTTGTCGTCCTGCCTTTCCCATTTTTCCCCTGAGTTTTGGATCTTGCGCCAATTGAGAAAGTTTATCTGTGAGGGATTGAGGATTTCGTTTTGGCACGATAAAGCCAGTTTTTTTGTCGGCTAAATTTTCAGATAAGCCTCCAGCATCAGTGCTCACCACAGGTAAATACATGGCCTGGGCTTCCATGACAGCATTGCAAAATCCTTCAGATACCGCGGCATGAAGAAAAACATCCGCCCAGAGCATCTGTTCCTTTACCTTAGAAGGAGTTTGAGCTCCTAATAAAGAAACAATATCTACAAGATCAAGCTGATGACAGGCGAAAGAAACAGGTTCGATATAATTCCCATCTCCAATAATGCGATATATGCAGTAAATATTTCTTTTAATTAGCAAATGAATAGCTTGAAGCGCGTAATCATATCCCTTTCTCCAATCAAGCCTGCCCACACTGAGAATCCGCAATGGTCGACCAGGGCTTCCAACAACGTCTGTATGTTTGCGTTCGCCGGGATCAAAGAATGCTGTGTCAATAGCAGGAGGGATGATCGCATGTTTTTTATTTTGAGGGCACCCCCTGCGCTGGGCGCGTTGCCACAGATCTTGCCCAAGAAGATGTATTTGGTCAGCTTTGCCCCATACTTCTTTATAATAGTTGGGGTCATCAAGTTCCACAAGGTTTAGGTCATAACCCCGGAAACTAACAACTAATTTACTGTCGATAAGGTCGCGAATGTGCATTCGCCCAACTGCAAGGGCTCCAAATTCAAAATGAATTAGGTCCGGCCTTGCAGCAATAATATCCGCATCCAGATATAAATAGCGGAACACACTGCATCCAAACTTTTTCCAACCCCCTATTAAATAATAAAAAGTTCCCTTTGGGTTTTTACATAGACATCTCATTAGAGCAAAGGGTATTAATAAACCGGCAAACCAGCGGGGTCTATGCGGCCAGTTGCGCCATATTCGCTGCTTAATATCTTTTCTGTTTTTTAGAAGTTGAAAGCTCTTCCATTCTTTTTTATCACTTTTGTCGCAAACTACACGAACATCCCAGCCTTGTTCAAGCAAACCTAAAAACTTGCTAACAATGAAGGTCTCAGATAATTTTGGAAAGGACGGAATAATAAAAACTACTTTTTTCATTACACCTCTTAATTATTGTGAATAGTGGCCCAGCATTACGCTTTCAACTTTAAATTAATGATCTTCTCAGTATATAACTTATCCATATTTTTCCAGCCAGACCGAAAAGGTAAGCAGCATGCAGACTGTATATCCTCTTCCCTGTTCAAGGGGAGCATTGTAAAAGGAATCAAGTAAAATTCCAACTTTTTGAGGAGAAACGAATTCATGGAGACGAAGACCTGCGCGCAACAGCCAATAGTTTAATCCCTGCCTTCCCTCAGTACCCATAAACTGCACTTCCCAGTTCCGCTCAAAAACTTGTTTGCGCATAAGAATACGCCAGGCTTTTTTAGAGGCCCTTTTAGGCAACAACCATGAGTTAAAATGCTGATATTTAAATAGATCGGTATCATAAGCCTGCCAGGTGATTTTCGCAAGATCAGGGGCGAATCGTTTAAGAAAATCAATCTGCAATTGCCGCTTGCGGAGAAATTTTGAGGGGACTGTACAGAAAAAATCAGCCATGCGAGTATCATAAAAGGGTAAGCGGGGAAACGCCGCAGGTTGAAACATTCGTAAACTGGCCAACGTCCACCTAAATGCATGCTGATCTGTTTTAAATGCTTTTACCCTAAAATCAGGGTCTTCGATATGCTGGAGGGTGGCCATTTCTTTCTCCATCATTTGGTTTAACAAAGTTTCCGGATTTTCACGGCGCAACTGTGGCAGGCATATATTCTCTAAAAGCCATGTACGGCCACTCTTTCTGATCTTTTTAAAGGCATGAGAGAAAATGTAGTCGTTGTCCAATTTTTGTGATCTATTATTTACTAATCCTATGTCATCCAGCCAAACATCTCCCCAGTGACCTGCAATAAGATAATCCGCATGAGAAGCAATCTCATCAGTCACTGCCGCCTGACGGCATTGGGTGATATCCTGGAAACCCTCAACACTGGACATAATGAGATCTAAGCGGTCAAACAGGTATGGTTGAATAGTGAAAGCCTGAAAAGATAAATTACGCGCTGAAGCTATTTTTCTGGCAATACATGTTTCAATAGAATCATCATTATAACCATAAGAATATGACCATAATGAAGAGGAAAGGGATTTTCCCTCTTTTGTCTGCGATGCAGCGGCTACTATTGAGCGAGAATCGAGACCTCCGGAAATGGGTATCGCAACGCGTCCATTAAATGTTTCTTCGGAAATTACCTTATTAATAATGTGGTCGAATTCCACTACAGTATCATCGTACGAACGTTGCAAATTTGGTTTATGCCACCATCGCCAGTAACGTTTTTCTTCCATTAACCTTCCTTTTTCATCAAGGATGTAGTGGGAGGCAGGCTTCAAAATGCGAAGGTCATCAAAATAAGTTCGGTCCTGGGGAAAAAAACCAAATGAAAAAAAACCAGCCAGTCCGAGCCAATCCAGTTTTCGGTGTGATGCGACCGCAGCCACAGCCGGAGCAAAGGTGCCAATAGCTGCCTGCTGCCCATCTTTAGAGTAATAGGCATGAAAAGTCCCGAAACGATCTGTCAAGATATGCCATTTATGATTATGCTTGTCCCAGGCCATCAGAAAAAAATGGCCGTTTAACCGGACCATTTCTTCATCATGGAATTTGGTCAAGTTCGAAAAGCTCTCCGATGGTTTCCCGTAAAGCTCACCCATCAGCCATACGCTATAATATTCAGTGGAAAAAAATTTAAGCGGAAAGCCTTTCCAGTTTTCATTAGTTTCTACCGTCCAAATCTTCCAATTTGATTCCTTTTTTACGGGTTTCCAGCGAGACCCTGTGATTCTTGTTGTAAGATTTTGCTCATCCCATCCGAAGGTTAAAAGCAAATCTCCAATGAAAGTATCTTCACGTTGGTGTTCCATTTTTACGATAAAAATATATTCTGCGGCATATTTTCTTTCATCCTTGTATGTCTCATCAAACCCATCTGAATATTTTCAAAAGCAATTTGGCGCAATATTTTGTTGCCCAGCGGAAGGACACTCTGTTGCTGTACCCAATTAATATTGCAACTTTAGCAAATTGTAGGCTCCCTGAAAAATCATCAGCATCAACACAGCGGATAGCGCTATTCCATAGCGCACTAATTCGCCAAATATGCGATTCTTTTATCATTTGCGGAGTTATTGTGAATCGTATTTCCTCTTTCCGCATTACGGCGTCTGAACCTTTTTCAAATCTTTCTTGAGCAAGCATTCTTGGTATCTTGTTCAGCGCGGTTGTTTGGGGGGAAAATGTAATAGCGCCCGGAATCAGGCGACGGCCATAAAGCGGTTCTGTAAGAGTTCCCGCATTCTTTCCTGTTTCAAAAAGGCGGAGCCATAGATCAACATCCATTCCCGATCGCTGATAGTGTCTATAACCACCCACTCTTTCTATATCTTCTTTTCTTGCTGTAACAGAGGGGTCTGTAAAATATCGTTTCCCAGACATTAAATCTTCTCTGGTTTCAACTAACCATTCTTTGTTTCTAATAGGCTCCGGAAAGAAATACTTTCCCTTTGGCGTTATCCAAAAACGCCTTGAGCCAACAAAAATAAATCCCTCATGATTTTCTAATAAATGTATTTGTTTCATTAACCTGGAGGGGGCAGAAAAATCATCCGCATCCATACGAGCAATATATTTTCCTTTTGCATGGGATAACCCGTAAATCGTTGCATGAGGGTATCCTTTATTTTCTTGATGCATTAAGACTTTTATTCTTGGATCGTTAAAAGATTTAATTATATCCAAAGATTTATCAGTTGAGGCATCGTCAATAACAATAAGTTCAAAATTCGCCAAAGTCTGGTCTACAATACTCTGTATTGCCTGGGAAACATATTCCTCAGCATTATAAACAGGCAAAATCACACTTACCAAAGGCTCTTGTTTCATCGAAATTTTAAAAGTGTAAAAATCTTAGGAAAATCAAAACAAATAATGTTCCGTAAGTATCCATTGATGCTTTTTTTTATCCCACTGGACCGCCCGTCCTTTTCCATCGCACCAGCTGCGCCTTAATAATCCACGCACAACAGGAACTTGAATTCCGGCAAACAATATTTTTCTTAACCATAAAGGATAGAAACCATACCTGTCTGAGTGTCCTTCAATCTCCTTATAATCTAATCCCAGCCTGCCGCTTTTCTGGTCAGCATGCTGACGCATGGCGGTTAAAACGGCTCTGAGATAAACAAGATCAGTGATTTTTGACATTTTAATCCATAAATCAATATCCATGGAACATTCAAAATTTTCATCAAATTGACCGCCGGCTTTATTAAATAAATCTCTTTTCCAGAAAGTGGACGGCTGCTGATTTACTCCGAAAAACCAGGCTGTATGAAACCCCTTTTGAAACATTTTCTGATTAAAAATCCAGCATGCATTGGGCATAGGCGAAATAACCCTATCTTCGACAAGGTGAGATCTGTGTCCTGTAATCCATTGAATGGATGACCATGTCTGGAAAATATCCGCCACAAGGCGAAAAGTATAAGGCATATAGATATCGTCACTGTTCAGATATGCCAGTATTTTTCCTGAAGCCCTGCTCATGCCTTTGTTAATGGCGTTTGTTTGGCCGGTGTCAGGCTCAGTAATCCAGTAATTCAACCATGGTTCATATTTTTTTATGATTTCAACAGAATTGTCCCGGCTGTCTCCATCAATTATGAAATACTCCAAATTTGGGTACCCCTGAAGAAGAACGGAACGGATAGTTTCTTCAATATATTTCCCTTGATTAAAGGAAGGGGTAACTACACTAATCTTGGGCCAGGGAGAACCATCCGTCATGGTTTCAGGAATTGAAGGATACTCTCCTGTCCATGGCCAGCCTGTCTTATCATGGACAGGTAATGGGAAACTACTATTGTCGCTGATACAATTCATTTTATTAAATTATTATGCAAATTAAAAAAATGGCTGTCACGATCAAGGACTTCTGAATACCATTTTATATATTCATCAGCCGAATGTTCCATATTAAAACGAATTTTAACATCTCTAACGGCATTAACTCCCAACTGCGCCTGTATTTCGTTATTAGAAAATATCTTTTGCGCAGCAAGTGACATTGCCTCTGCATCCCCTGGAGGTATCAGGAAACCGGTTGCATCCTTGATGCTTTTTTTATTTAAATTTGCATCTATATTTAATCCACTGCAGGAAAACCCCTTAATTTGTTCAGGTATACCTCCAACTGCCGTTGCTACAACGGGAGCGCCGCAGGCCAATGCTTCAAGAACGGCATTGGGAAAATTATCAATACGAGCGCCATGCAGATAAATATCCGCACTTTGGTAATATCGAGCAACTGTCTCTATATTTTCCTGATAGGGTATAAATTGCACTACTGCACTGCCCACTTTTTCATCGGGAGCTTTTTCTCCTAAAGCTATAAATAGGATCTTTTCTTGTGGAAATAATTCGGCAACCTTGGAGACGGTTCTGCGCATTAACTTATAATCTTTCCAAATCTTATTCCGAATTCCATTAGCTGCAAATAAAAGTACTTTGGTGTGTGTTGGAATATTTAAGATCTTACGCGCTTCTTCTTTATTAAATGGGTGAAAAACAGTTAAATCCACTCCATGTGGAATTATGCGCAATTCTGCAGTTCCTTCCATAAGAATCGATTGTTTTACTTTTTCCATGAGCCAGCGGCTGGGTGTGGAAATATATAATCGGCTTCGTCTATAAATATTGCGCTTACGCATCCAGTTTATAGTTGCAGCATCTCTCTTAATTGCTGGAGGAATACTTAAATCGGGGCATTTGCTGCAATTTGTTTTCCAGCGTCCACAATCAAAAGAGTGTGCACAGTGCCCACTTAGCATCCAAGCATCGTGAAGTGTTAAAAAAAGAGGAAACTGTTGACTAAGCCATGGTAGCGCTCGTAAATCAAAATATTTACCATGCAGGTTGTGGCAATTAATAATGTCAGGCTTTTCACTTAACCATTCAAATATATTCCAAATCCCAGGATACCGAAAATCTTCAATGCCTCTCCAAATATCCAACTGGCGATGCGGTTCCGCTAGATAAGTCAACAGCTGACTTAATCGCCATGTACCGGAAATATATCGATTTAATATTTTTAATTGTTCACAAACATTCAGTAATATCCTGGAAAATAATGGTTTATATTTTTCATTAGGAATTTGCAAAAAATATTTATCATTATTAAACTTCTGCCCAAATGCAGAATATACTTGTATGTTTTTTCGTCGAAAATAAATATGAAGGTTATTTACACATCGAGCTGCGCCCCCTCTTTTATCCGAAGTATTTATTTGCAGTACTCTCACTAAATTATAATTACCATCTTATTTTGTATATAGATAAACATTTTTTGAGTTTTATCAAGGATTCATAAAATATTGTTAACATCTCATGATAAATAAAGGTAACTTATTGATGATCCCTATCTATGTTAAAACCAATTTTTTTTTAAATCGGTTCCATATACTCAACAAAATACTGGAGAGAAAAAAAAAGATTATTTGGGGATTTATTTTGATTAAGCGGGGCAAGGTTGAGCCAATTTGTTGAACTTGACGATCGCGAATTATGTAGCGAGCAACACGCAGTGTTTCTTTTTGTTTAAACAATTTAAGCCCCGGAGAATTATTATGGTATCCGATAAAAATGTTTAAAAGATAAAGATAGAGACGAGAAAGATAGATATTATCCGCATTAAAAGATTCACCCTTCAACCACCGTACTAACCTATTATGTTGGTCTTCTTCAACATGATAATCTGAAATATACTGTTGAATTGTGTGGAGGGAGGTTTTATAGCTACTTTTTAATTGTTGGCTTCTCTTTGTTTGGGTCTCACCCATGGGATTAACCCTATATTTACCCACAATTTCCCCAAGGTTTGAAGCCTCACTGAATCTTATAACTTGTGATAACAAGTTATAATCTACTGCTGCTGTAATCTTGTCATTATAATTTAATTGATGATTTACTAAAACAATCCGCCGCATCATCACTGTGGAATGAATAAAAGGGCTATAAAACAGTAAGCGCCAGCGACTATCCAAATCTGTTGCTGACGATTTCATAATGCCCTTTTCTCTCCCCTGTTCATCAATTAAGCAACAATTGCCGCACAATATGCCAATATTTGAATTTTTCTCAAGAAAATCAACCTGTTTTTCCAACCTATGGGGCATAGAAATATCATCCGCATCCAGTATGGCAATATATTTACCAATGGCGATTTCCACCCCTTTTTTTGAAGAATACCCTGTTCCATAATTTTTTGGATTGGAATAAACTTTTACGCGGGGATCCTTAATATTTTTTAGAAATTGAACAGAACCATCGGTAGAACCATCATTAATAATTATATATTCAAAATCTTGATAGGTTTGTTCAAGGATACTTCTAACAGCTTCCTTAAGAAAGGGCATACCATTATACACAGTAGTTAGCACCGTTACTACAGGACTATTTTTAATTTCCATTCTTTTTATTTTTTCAGGCCAAACATTATAATACTCTGCTGCCGGCC
>Ga0255058_10000040_pt1 | contig 72277 bp, 52 predicted proteins | sample Cases_109_9_MG_FD_188637 | JGI IMG/M metagenome (GOLD analysis project Ga0255058, IMG submission 188637) | Seawater microbial communities from Amundsen Gulf, Northwest Territories, Canada - Cases_109_9 | ecosystem: Environmental > Aquatic > Marine > Gulf | place: Canada: Northwest Territories...
ACCAGCGCGAATCGAGGTCGCGGTTCTCGAGATAACTGGCGACGAGGGTGGTCTTGCCCGATCCGGGTGGACCCCAGACCCACAGCACCGACGCGTGTTGGCGCTGATCGAGCACCTCGAAAAGTTGCTCTCTCGCGAGAACCGAAGCCAGAGTGGGGCGGGTGGTCTTGGTGAGCGCCCCAGGGTGTGTCCTTGGGTTCATTGTTGGCAGCCCCCTTACGCGTATTCTAACGCCGGAGTGGTCCCGGCATACCCCTTATCCGGCCTTTGTTAAGACACTTGTAAGAGGGGCCTCACAGATCCGGTAAACGGCGAAAGATCCCCTTAAACACAATGTCTTACCGCCTCTACGCGAGCTTCGGGCAAGATTCGGGCATGTTCCTGCATGCTCCAGTCCGAATGTGCTTCCTTTTTCGCGCCGGCGCTTGGCCCGCAATCGACACCGTTGCCGATGATGGTGCCCTATCGTCGCTGACAGGCGGAGCACACAGAGCTTACAAAATGCTTTCAACCTGATGGATAGGGCGGGAAACTCGCCAATGCGGGCATGTAGTGCGCCGCGCTCGAGGGGATAGCTAGCCGGGCTTCCAGCCGCGGCGCGCTTCCGCCTCGATGAAGACGCGTCTTACGTTGGGGAAGCTCGTCTTGATCTGATGGTCCATATGCGCAGCGGTCTCCTCCACTTCACCGACGCGCAGGCTGTCCGCGAAGTCGACGCTGATATTGACGAGGATGAACTCCGGACCCATGTGCATGGTGAGCACCTCGTTGACGTGGCGCACCGCGGGCTGGGCTCTGACGATGCGCCGGATGCCGTCCACGACTTCGCGGTTGGCCCTCTCACCGATGAGAAGCCCCTTGGTCTCGTAGGCGAGCCACGCGGCCGTGCCGGCGAGTATCAAGCCGATGATTATCGAAGCAATGCCGTCGAAGATGGCGATTCCGGTAACGTCCCCCAGCCACACGCCCACAAAGGCGACCGTCAGTCCCAGCATTGCTGCGGAGTCTTCGAACAGCACGACGAAAAACGTCGGATCCTTGCCTTGCTGCACGGCAGCGATGTAGCCGCGACTGCCTTTGACGCGGCCGAACTCCTTGAAGGCGAAAAACCACGCGCCACCCTCGAAGATCATGGCAAAGCCGAGGACGATGTAGTTGATGAAGACATTTTCGACCGGATGCGGCGACATCACCCGCACGACACCTTCGTAGAGTGACACGCCGGCGCCCACGGCGAATATCAAAATAGCAACCACGAAGCTCCAGAAGTAAACCTCCTTACCATGACCGAAGGGAAAATCGTCGTCCGGCGGCTTGCGCGATTGTTTGAGGCCGAACAGCAGCAGTACCTGGTTGCCCGTGTCGACCAGCGAGTGCACCCCTTCGGAGAGCATGGCGGAGCTGCCGGTGTAGGCGGCAGCGGCGAACTTGGTGACGGCGATGAGGCTGTTGCCGATGAGGGCAGCGACGATGACCCTGGTCGAGCCGGACGCCACGTCCTATCTGCCCTTGCGGGCGGCGATACGCAGTCGAAGAGCATTGAGGCGAATGAAACCGGCGGCGTCTCTTTGATCGTATGCGCCATGGTCGTCTTCGAATGTCACGGTGGCTGGGTCGTAGAGACTGTCGCTCATCGATCGTCGGCCCGTGACAATGACATTACCCTTGAATAGCTTGACGCGCACTTCGCCGTTGACCGGTTCCTGTGACGCATCGATGAGGGTCTGCAACAAGCGGCGTTCAGGGCTCCACCAATAGCCCTGGTAGATGAGCTTCGCGTAACGGGGCATGAGCTCATCTCTCAGGTGTGCCGATTCACGGTCTAGGGTGATGGACTCAATGGCCCGGTGAGCCTTGAGCATGATGGTGCCGCCCGGCGTTTCGTAGCAACCCCGTGCCTTCATGCCCACGTAGCGATTCTCGACGATGTCCAGACGGCCGACACCGTGCTCACCACCGAGACGATTGAGCTCGGCGATGACCTGTGCCGGCGTCATGGCTTCATCGTCGATGGCGACGATGTCGCCGCGCTCGAAGGCGAGGGTCAGGTTGTGCGGCTTGTTTGGAGCGTCTTCCGGCGACCGTGTCCAACGCCACATGCTATCGGCGGGCTCGGTCCAGGGATCCTCCAGCTCGTTGCCCTCGAAGGAAATGTGCATCAAGTTGGCATCCGTGGAGTAGGGCGCTTCGTTGCTGCTCTTTCGCTCGATGGGTATTCCGTGATCCGCCGCGTAGGTGAGCAGCCGTTCTCTGGAGTTCAGATCCCATTCCCGCCACGGGGCAATGATGGTGATATCCGGCGCCAGCGCATAGGCGCCCAGCTCGAAGCGCACTTGATCGTTACCCTTGCCGGTGGCGCCGTGGGCGATGGCGTCGGCGCCGGTCTTAGCCGCGATCTCTACCAGACGCTTGGCAATCAGCGGCCGGGCAATGGAGGTGCCGAGAAGATACTCGCCTTCGTAGATGGTATTGGCGCGAAACATGGGAAACACGAAATCCCGCGCGAACTCCTCCTTTAGATCCTCGATGTGAATTTCGCTGGCGCCCATCGCTTCGGCTTTGCGCCGGGCAGGCTCGAGCTCCTCGCCCTGGCCGATGTCGGCGGTGAACGTGACGATCTGGCAGCCGTACTGGTCCTGCAGCCACTTCAGAATGATGGATGTATCCAGGCCACCGGAGTAGGCCAGGACGACTTTGCGGATTTTCACTGTCGCTTCTCGCTTGCAATCACCGTGGCCGAGCGCCGACCGGAAACTGACAATGATACCGATTTGGATGGGGCAGATCCTTATCGGTTACCTCTTACGGCCGGCGAGCAGCTATGATCACGCGGTGGCAGACCATTCGCGCAGACGTTTTCTCGCCGGGCTGGGCGCCGTATCGGCGGCGGCTCTATCGCCGATTGCCTCACGCCTGGCCGCGTCCGACGCAACACCTGCCGCGATCGCCGTGCCCGGCTACGGTCCATTGCAGCCGGACGCGCAAGGCATCCTGGATCTGCCGGACGGATTTCACTACCGCGTGATCTCCCGGGTCGGCCAGGACATGGACGACGGCTTCGTCGTCCCGGGGCTTGCGGACGGCATGCACGCCTTCCCGGCGGTGGGGGGACGCACGATTCTTACCCGCAATCACGAGCTCCATCCGGGGTCCACCGAGACGGCCTTCCGCGCCATGAAGGGGGAATTGAGTCACGCGCAGCTTGCGCGTATCTACGACCGCGGCGCCGGGCGCGGCGCAGTTACCACGTTGGTCGTCGATACGGCCAGCAGTAGAGTCGAGCGTCAGTTTTTGTCCCTGGCAGGAACCCTGCGCAACTGCTCCGGCGGCGCAACCCCCTGGGAAAGCTGGATTTCCAGCGAGGAGATGGTCATTGGCGTCGGGCAGTACGGTGCCCGGCGCGAGCACGGCTACAACTTCGAGGTGCCGGCCGCGGCCACGGGCCTGGTGGAGCCGTTGCCACTGAAAGCCATGGGCCGCTTCAATCACGAAGCGGTGGCCGTCGATGCGCGCACGGGGGTTGTTTACCAGACGGAAGATCGGGACGACGGCCTGTTGTACCGGTTTCTGCCCCGGGAGCGTGGCCGCCTGGCCGCCGGCGGGCGCCTCCAGGCGCTCGCCATCCGCGATCTGCCGGGTGTGCACACGGGCAATCGCCGGGATTCCGCAATCGCGTTTCCGTTGGGCCGGCGCTTTGCCGTGGATTGGGTGGATTTGGACGACGTCACATCGCCGAAGGACGATTTACGCCATCAGGGCGGGTCCAGGGGTGCGGCGGTTTTCGTAGGCGGGGAAGGGATGACGGTGGAGGTGGACGCGGCCGGCGGCGGGACCTGCATCTGGTTTGTGTGCACTTTCGGCGGCCCCCACGGTCTCGGTCAACTCTGGTGTTACCGCCCGGCCGCCGGCGAAGGCGGCGGCGATGAGCGGCGCAGTTCCGGCACCATCGAGCTGGGCGTTGAGCCGCGCAACATGGATCTGCTGCGAAACGGCGACAATCTCACCCTGGCGCCCTTCGGCGATCTGCTGGCCTGCGAGGATAACGCGATTGCTCAGCACATCGTTGGCATTACCGCTAGCGGTGGCATGTACCGGGTCGCCGCCAATGCGCGGCGGGATTCCGAGTTCGCCGGCGCGACGTTTTCAGCGGACGGGAGCACATTGTTCGTGAACCTGCAGAAGCCCGGGTTGACCTTCGCCGTCAAGGGACCGTGGAATACCAGGCGCGATGCGGATTGATCCCCGCTCACCGTCATCGAGGCGCTTCCCCGGCAGGTTGTTCGCTGGCCCCGGATGCAAGGTGCTGAGGCACCCATCGCGCGGGCTGCTCAGAGCCACTCGAACAACCAGTACTTCTCGAATGCCACTTTGCCCATGTGCAGGATACGGCTGGGCATGCGCAGTTTGATCTGCGGAGCCGGTTCCGCATAGAAATTGCCCTTGCCGAATCCCGCCTTGCGGTCGCCGGTCTCGATGAAACACTCGCCCGATCCATCGAACCGGGTCGGCGTGCCCTTGCCGGTGATGGCGTAGGCGAGATTGCTGGCCACCACCTCCGCTTCATGCTCGGCGAACACGCCGGCCTTGGGCAGCGGCTTGCCGATGGAGAGCATGATCCCGGTGACATCGCCAAGCGCGTACACGCCGGCAGATTGCGTCTCCATCGTTTCCCTGTCCACAGGCACCCAGCCGCTGTCCCCGGTGAGGCCGGCGTCACGCACTACCTGTGGAGCGCGGTGCGGTGGGACATAGGCCAGCAGATCGAACGTAGCCGTGACACGGTTCGCAAAGGTCAGACACATCGCCGCCGGATCGACCGCAACGATCTGGTGCTCGGGATAGTATTGGATGCCTTTGCCTTCCACCATCTGGCGCACCTGTCGCGAGCCTTCGGGTCCGATAACCGGCATCGGGCCGGGTTCCGGGCTGTAGACTTCGATCTGCACCGCGTCGCGAATCTTGCGCTTGCGGCAGTCGTACTCCAGCAGCATGGCCGCCTCATAGGGCGCGGCCGGACACTTGAAGGGCATGCCTGCGATCAGGACGACAATGCGGCCCGCGCGCACTGTCAGCCGGGTGTCGCGCAGAGCGCCGGCGCCGGCCAGGGTATAGAGGTTGTGCCCCGCCTCGGCCAGGCCGGGGACAATCTCCGGTGCCAGGTCGGCACCGAGGGCAATCACCAGATAATCTCCGCTCAGCTCAGCACGATCCACCTGCACCGTGCGGCTTTGCGGATCGATGCGCTCGATGTTTCCTTGGACCCACTCGATCCCGCGCTTTCTCAGTTTCGACAGCGGTCGCGAGATCTTTTCCGGTGTGCGCAGGCCCGTCATCAACCATAGAAAAGAGGGCGAGAAGACATAGCTGGATTCACGCTCAATCAGCACGACACGGTGTTCGCGCGGGAGTTTCCTACGCAGCAGGGTCGCGGCGACGATGCCGCCAATTCCACCGCCAAGTATAAGTACGGTTTTCCTCGCAGACATGATTCGCTCCTTTCTCTCAGAGGTGTGGCGGCGCGCTGTCAGCCAATTTTCGTGGCGTCCATGCCGCGCTCGCCCAGGTGTGTCAGGATCTCAGTTCCCACGCAGCGTCGGCGGGTGCGCATTAGAAAACCAGCACCCGCTCCGCGTCCACGGTGAGCTTGGCCAGCTCGTCCAGGGTGCTGCGGCGCGCGCCTTCGACGACCTCGTCGTCGCTCAGGCCGCGGGCGTCCATGCAAGTGCCGCAAAGCAGCACGCGGCCCGCGCGCAGTACGGACCGGATCATCAGCTCCAGGTCGTAGTAGCCGCTCGGCACCTTCTGCCCCCGTTTCGCGCAGCCCACTGCATCAGCCATCAGGAATACGGTCAGCTCGCTCTCGGGCGCGCGCTTGAGAATCCCCTTGGCGAGACGCAAGCCGTTAAAGCTTCGTTCCGTGCCATACGGCGGATCGTTCAATATGATCAGGATCTTCATTGCTCAACCTGTGCTGCATTGCATCAGCTGTTTGGGCGCTTGCCGTCTGTTGCCGGCTTGATACAATGTGTGTGTACCTCCATTAATCAATTGATTACTTGATTATTTAATGGCGAATCATTCCTCATGTCAAGCACCGGATTCAAGCACCAGCTCTTTACCCAGTTCGCACGCATAGGCAAGGCGGTCAGCAGCGCTAACCGTTTGGAAATTCTCGAGTTTCTTGCTCAGGGCGAGCGTAGCGTGGAAGCCCTGGCCAAGGCGTGCCGGCTGTCCATGGCCAATACCTCCCAGCACTTGCAGCAGCTGCGCCAGGCGGGGCTGGTGGTGGCGCGCAAGCAGGGTCAGCGGGTCTACTACCGTCTGGCCGGGGACGAGGTGGTGGCACTGATCGCCATGCTGCGCCGACTCGCCGAGTGCCAGCTGGCCGAGGTCGATCGCCTGGTCGACGCTTACCTGACCGTCAAGGATAGCCTCGAGCCGGTACCGGCGGAGGAACTGCTGGAGCGTGCGCGCAGTGGTCTCGTGACCGTCGTCGACGTGCGCCCGAGCGAGGAGTTCGCCGCCGGGCATGTCCCCGGTGCCGTCAATCTGCCCCTCGAGCAGCTCGAGAGCCGTCTGCACCAGCTCCCCAGGGACCAGGAGATCGTGGCCTACTGTCGCGGTCCCTACTGTGTGCTGGCCTTCGAGGCGGTGGCGAAGCTTCGTGACAAGGGCTTCAAGGCGCGACGTCTGCAGGACGGTTTCCCGGAATGGAAAAGCGCCGGCCTGCCAGTGGAGACGGCGTCACGCAGCTCTTGATGGGGACTGCTCTTTAAATGGGGTCAGACTCGATTTAAAGAGCACTCATCTTCGTTGCGAGTTCGTGTAGTGATCCGCGAGCACTCTCGCGACGCAGCAGGTGACTTTCTTGCCGGTGGGAATATCGAGAAACTCGTTGGGGCCGTGGGCATTGGAACCGGGGCCCAGCACGCCTGTGATCAGAAATTCGGACTCGGGAAATTTTTCACCCAGCATGGCCATGAAGGGGATGGTTCCGCCTTCGCCCATGTGCACTGCATCGCGGCCGAAGTAGTCCTTCGAGGCCTCGCCCAGCGAGACCTGCAGCCAGTCGCTGATCGGCGGAGCGTTCCAGCCGTCACCGGCCATCTCCGGGCGGAAGCTGACATGGGCGCCCTGGGGTGGGTCGGCTTCCAGGAGCTTTTTCAGTTCCCGGGAGGCGTGCTCGGCGTTGCAGGTCGGTGGCAGCCTGAGGGAAATGCGCACCGCGGTCATGGGGCGGGCCACGTTACCGGCGGCTTCGAGGGCGGGGATCCCGGCTGCACCGGTGATCTCCAGCGCCGGGCGCCAGGTGCGGTCGAGCACCATCTCGGCGCCCTCGTCGCGCGCCGGACCGACGCCGTCGAGGAACGGAAACCGGGTATAAAGGGTGTCACCGAGCACTTGTGCCGCATGCTCGGCCTGCGTCCGGCGCTCGCCGGGGATGTCGACGTAAAAGCCCGGCTCGAGAATATTTCCGCTCCCATGATCCTCGAGTCGGCCCAGGAGTTGTCGCAGCAGCCGGAAGGAGGACGGCACGATGCCGCCGGCGTCACCGGAATGCACCCCCTCGCTCAAGACCGCCACGCTCAGATCGCCGGCCGCCATGCCTCTCAGAGAGGTCGTGCACCAGAGCTGATCATAATTGCCGCAACCGGAATCCAGGCATATGACCAGATCCGGCTTGCCGATGCGCGGGGCAAGGGCGTCGATGTAGTAGGGTAAATCGTAGCTGCCGCTCTCTTCGCAGGCCTCGATGATGATCACGCAGTGGGCGTGGGGGATCCCCTGCTCCTCCAGCGCGTGAATCGCCGCCAGGCTCGCGAACGCCGCGTATCCGTCGTCGGCGCCGCCGCGACCGTACAGCCGCTCGCCCTCGATGACGGGAATCCAGGGGCCGAAGCCTTCCCGCCAGCCGTGCATCTCCGGTTGCTTGTCCAGGTGGCCGTAGAGCAGCACGGTACCTGCCCCGCTGCTCCGGGCCCCGACATCTCCGCTATTGCCCTCGCCCTCGCCCTCGCCCTCGTCGTCTCCCCGGCCCGGCACTTCCATGAATATGAGCGGCGTGCGACCGGCCAGCCGTACCACCTCGGTGTGCATGTCCGGCAGCGCGTGGTCGCGGCACCAGCTCTCGATGAGCGCGACGGCGTCCTCCATATAACCGTGGCTGTGCCAGTCGGCGTCGAATGCCGGCGATTTGTTCGGGATCTTTATGTATTCGACCAATTCTGGAACGATGGATTCGTTCCAGAGCTCGTCGATGAACCGTTGTGTGGCTGCGCTGTCCATGAATCATTTCTCCGCCGACGATCCGAGCGGCTATTATAGCCACGCCCTTTCAATCGCCAGCGGACCCCCCTTGGTACAGTGACGCCATGATCTTGCACGTGGATATGGACGCCTTCTACGCATCTGTGGAAGAGCTGGACGATCCCGGGCTCGTCGGCCAGCCGGTAGTAGTGGGCGGTACGCCGGACGGGCGCGGTGTGGTGGCCGCCGCCAATTACGCGGCACGGCACTACGGTATTCACAGTGCCATGCCGGCGGCCCGGGCCCGGCGCCTGTGTCCCCATGCCGTATTCATCCGATCGCGCATGGACCGCTACGTGGAGGTATCTCGCGAGCTGCGCGGCATCTTCGCCCGCTACACGCCGTTGCTGGAGCCGCTGTCCCTGGACGAGGCTTTTCTCGATGTGACATCGAGCTTGCGCCTGTTCGGCGATGGGCAAGCCATCGCCCGGCGTATCAAGGAGGAAATTCGCCACGAGCTCGGTCTGGTCGCCTCGGTGGGGGTCGCACCGAACAAGTTTCTGGCCAAGCTGGCCAGCGACCTGGACAAGCCCGATGGCCTAGTGGTGGTGCCGGCGGATGCCATCGAGGCGTTCCTCGACCCCTTGCCGGTATCGCGGTTGTGGGGGGTGGGCAAGGTGTCAAACCGCGATCTCGCCGAGATGGGTGTGCACACCATCGGTGATCTGCGCCGCTTGCCGGAGGATCTTCTGGTCAGCCGGTTCGCCAAGACGGCGGCGCATTGGGCGCGGCTCGCCCGGGGCATCGACGATCGCCGGGTAGTACCGGATCGTGACGCCAAGTCCATCAGCCATGAAACCACCTTCGCCACCGATATCCGTGACACCGAGGTTCTGAGATCGTGGCTACTGGAGCTGACCGAGCAGGTGGCCACGCGCCTGCGCCGCCAGGATCTGCGCGGCAAGACGGTGTTCATCAAGGTGCGTTACGCGGACTTTCACACCGTCACGCGCTCCGAAAGCCTCGATGCTCCCAGCAACGTGACCCGAGAGCTGTACGTGACGGCCGCGCGCCTGCTGCAGGCCCAGCTCGCACGCAGCTCACAGCCGGTGCGGTTGCTGGGAATGGGCGCGAGCGCTATGACCAGCGAGGAGCTGGAGCAGGGCCAATTGTTCGAGACTGAGGATCGCGAGCAGCAGGGGCGTATCGACACCGTGGTAGATTCGATCAAGTCACGGTTCGGTAATCGCGCCATGCGCCGGGGCGGCGGTGCGCGGCGTCCAGGAGACCGTCGTCTAGACTGAAGCCATGCGTCTCGCCCCGTTTCTGATCTACGTCCTCGCCACATTCGTGCTGACGGCCGTGACCGCCTACCCGGTGTTCCTGGGCCTGGAGGTACTCGGGCTGCGTGACATGCCCTTCGACGAGATGGTGATGCGGCTGTTGAAACTCTACGGCTTGCTGGGTCTATGGCCGTTGCTCTCGAACTTCCATCTCAACACACGGGCCGGCTGGGGTTATGGCCCGAGTCCCAGCCACCGGGGGTTTCTCAAGGGTCTGCTGCTCGGCGCCGCGATCGGTATCGCGAGCATGGCGCTCGTCGTGTTGATTCTTCTGGTATTCGACGTTCGCGTCGCGAGGCCGGGCGTAGTGTTGAGTCCGCTGGTCCTGACGGTTGCTCTGTTGCAGAGCGCGTTTGCCGGCTTGATGGTGGGATTCATCGAGGAGACGTGGTTCCGCGGGGCTCTGCAAACCAGTATCGCCCGGGTAAGCAACAGCGCATTCGCCATCGTCTTCATTTCGATAGTCTATGGCGCCATGCACTTCGTGCGCGCCGACATCAGCATTCCGGCGGACGAGGTGCGCTGGCTGAGCGGGACCGCCGTGCTGTTCACGAGCCTGCGCAGTTTTCGCGATCCCGTATTCTTCGATTCGCTATTCGCTCTGGCCGCGGGCGGTCTTCTCCTGGGCTTGATTCGTTACCGGACGGGGCGTATTGCCGAGTGCATCGGAATTCACGCGGGCTGGGTCATGGTGGTGAAAATGCTGCGCCAGACCACTTACCCGAACGCAGAAGCTTCCTGGTCGTTCATGATTGGCAGTTATGACGGAGTCATCGGAGTTCTCGCGGGTCTCTGGTTCAGTTCGCTCGCCATTGCCTACTATGTTCGCTATGGACGACGGATTTCCGCTCCTTGAGTCGCGGCCATGAACGAAAAGGTCGAGTATGAAATCAACTCCGCGACATACGAGTGGACTTCGCGGCTCTTTACTCTGTTGAGAAAAGTTCTAGCGGTAAATCTCAAACTGCATCACCGGGACGCCCAGATCGTCGACGGTGACATCTTTCTGTTCAATCATTTCGCCCGCTTCGAAACCTTCATTCCCCAATACCTCATCCATATGGAAAGTGGCGCCTACTGCAGGTCCATCGCCGCCGGAGAATTCTTCGTCGAAGGCGATGCCTTTTCCAACTACCTGATTCGCGTTGGCGCGGTGCCGGAGAATCTTCCCGATCTCCTGCCTTTTCTTGCCAAAGAGATCCTCAGGGGACGCAAGGTCGTGGTGTTCCCCGAAGGCGGCATGGTGAAGGACAGGCGCGTACTGGATTCGCGGGGGGCATACAGCGTTTATTCGCGAAGCGCCGAGGCGCGCCGCAAGCAGCACACCGGTGCGGCCGTGCTGGGACTGGCGCTGGAGGCATTCAAGCGGGCGGTAGTGAAAGCCCACGAGGCAGGTCACTGGCGCCGCATCGACGCTTGGGCGGAATCCCTCGAGCTCGTTAGTGGCACGGAACTCCTGGACGCCGCCCGCAGGCCCACGCACATCGTGCCGGCGAACATCACCTTTTATCCCATCCGGGTACGCGACAACCTGTTGCGCCAGGGAGCGGAACTCCTCAACAGAGGCTTGAGCCGGCGCCTCTCGGAGGAGTTGCTCATCGAGGGCAACATCCTGCTTCGCGATACCGACATGGACATTCGGCTGTGCAAGCCCGTGCGCGTGACGGATTGCTGGCGATGGTGGGACCGGCGACTGCTGGAGCGCGTAACCGCCCGATTGGAGTCTCTTGGCGATGCCTTTGCGCTGAGGCCTGATTCCGGTCGCTGGGATCGGCGCCTGCTGGCTCGGAGTTTGCGGCGCAATGCCATGCGTCTGCGCGACGACTACATGCACCGGATGTACATGGGGGTCACCGTCAACCTGAGCCATCTGGCATCCAGCTTGGTCCTCGGTCTCGTCGATCGCGATCAGGACGCCATCGAGGATGCGCGTTTTCACCTGATGCTTTATGTGGCCGTCAAACGTCTGCAGTCCGAGGCCGAAATTCATTTGCATCGCAGCTTGCGCAATCCGCAGGCCTACGGCGGTTTGCTGGAAGGCGAATGCGCCGGCTTCGAGCAGTTCCTGAGAACCGCTTCGAAGACGGATCTCATTTACCACGTCGATGATGAATACTGGTTTCTGCCGAAGCTGCGCACCGAGCATACGTTTGACGAGGTGCGGCTGGAGAATCTCGTCGAAGTCTATGCCAACGAGGCGGCGCCGCTTCGGGGCGTTGGGTACGCGGTCAAGGAGGCTCTCGACGCAGCCGGGTCGATAGCCGAGGATGGGCTGGCGAGATTGCGCTTCGATGATGAGCTGATCGGCCACCAATGGGATCGCCAGCAATTCTCGAAGCCACGATACCGCGAGATCAACGATACCGAGACCGCCACCGAGTGTGGCGAGCCTTTTCTGTTGATGCCGGAAACACCGCGCCCGCTGGGCGTGGTGCTGGTGCACGGCTTCCTGGCTTCACCCGCCGAGTTGCGGGACTTTGGCGAGCAGCTTTTTCGTCTCGGCTTTCCCGTGCTCGGCGTGAGACTCAAGGGCCATGGTACGTCACCGTGGGATCTGCGCGAGCGTAGCTGGCGGGACTGGCAGGATTCGGTGCGCCGCGGATATTCCATCATGTCGGGACTCGCGCCGCGGATCGCGCTGGTGGGGTTTTCCACCGGTGGCGCACTATCGTTGATTCTAGCCTCGGAGCGGCCGCCGCGGCTCGCCGGGGTGGTGGCGGCCTCGGTTCCGATGAAGTTTCAGGATCGCGGCATGCGCTACGTGCCGCTGGTGCACAGCGCCAACCGCCTGGTGCGATGGATGTCGTCCTTCGAGGGAATCAAGCCGTTCCAGGCCAACGAGTCCGAGCACCCGCACATCAACTACCGCCAGATGCCGGTACGTGGCCTGTACGAGTTGACCGTGCTGGTGGACGCGCTGAAGGCGAGCCTGCCGCAGGTGGCGTGTCCGGTGACGCTCGTGCAGGGCAGCGACGACCCGGTCGTAGTGCCCGACAGTATCAACGCTATTCTGGGGTACCTGGATGGCGTGCCCGTGGACTGGAAGATGATCGACTCCGAGCGCCACGGGATCATCAACGAGGATATCGGGGACACACGCGCCACCATCGTCGCGTCGCTGAATGACTGGGCGGACCGGGCGGGCGGAATTCAGTCCTTGTCGTAGCGGTTTTTCAGGCGTTGCACGTGCTTGCGCGCGCGGTCCAGGGCTTCTTTGGCTTTCCTGCGCTCGTCGTCACCCTTTGACTGAACGGGCGCCGGTTTCTCCTTGGTCGCCTCCTCCTGTTCCATCTCGCGCATGCGCAGGCTGTGCTCGATGGAGCTTGCCTCGTCGTCGTAATCGCCAGAAAGCTGGGATTTCACATCCGACATCAGGTCTTGGGAAGCCTTCACCTGGCGCTTCGCCTCCTCGGCCTTGGCCTTGATCCGCACACGATCCTTCTCTTTCGACGACGCCGAACCGTCGTGGGTGCGCTCTTCGGCAAGCCAGCTCTCCGCCTCCTCGTACAATGTCAGCCGCGTCTCTTCCTCCAATGCCCGTTGCCGCGCCAGGCGCTCTTCCACCAGCAGTTGTGCGCGTTGCGCCTCGGCGCGCGCCCGTGAAGCGGCGTCGATTTGGTCGACGGCCGCGGACACCTTGTTCTCGATGGTGTGCAGCTCCGTGCGCAGGGCCACCATCGTGTTGCTGGGATCGAAGCTGGCAGAGTCCGCGTCCGCGCCCTTGAAGGGAACCACGTTGGAGGGCGTGCCGCGCCCTGCAGCGTTGCCCTGCTGCGCCCGATGGGCGGCCTCCAGCCGGCGGCCGGCCTCCTGACGGCCCGACCCCGCAGCGCCTCCGCGCCGGGCCTTTTGCTCGGCGGTGCGCAGCTTTGCGGCCACCTCATCCGCCTTGCGTTGCGCCTCGCGTTTGGCATTCTCGGCGCTGCTCAAGTTCTGACTGGCTTTGCGCACCGAGCTCATGCTGGCGTTGAACTCCGCCTCCAGCTTGCGGCGCTCGGCCAGCAGCCGCGACTCGGTGCGGGCGCGCAGCTGTTGCTCGGCGAGCGTCTGCTCACGGCGAATTTTCTCGGCTTTCACGACGGCGGCACGCTTGGCCGATTCTACTTCGCCGCGGATACGTTCCGCCTCGCTGGACATGGCCGCCCGGGCCTGGGTTATCTGCGCTTCGAGACGTTCGCGCTCTTTCTGGAAGTGCATCTCGGCGTCGTTCTGAGCACGCTTGAGATCGTCCATGGCGCCAGCTGCCTGCATGTATTCGCCCTGCAGGCGATTTTTCTCCGCCTGCAGGCGGACGTCGGTTTGCTGGCGCAATTGCTCGACCACCGACTCGGCCTGCTGGCGCTCGTCGGCGGTCTTGGCTTGCATGGCGCGTACCATCGCTTCCAGCTCGAGCTTGCGCCGTTTCGCGGCCGCCAGCGCTTCGTCTGCCCGCGCCGCCTCGGCTTGGCTCTTGGCACGCATCCTCACCCGTTGGCTGTCGCTCATGCCGCTGCCCCTGGCGGCAGCCTCCCGCATCGCGTCGGCCTGTGCCTTACGCTCCGTGGCGGTACGAATCTCGGCTTCGGCGAGTACCAACTGGGCCTTTAAATCGTTGGCGGGCCCATCGTTGTCCCCGCGGGGATTTCTTCCCATCAATCCGTCCTCCAATACGCACACCGAAAAGCCCTGCTCTCGCAGCAGGAATGCAGCAGCGATGCTGCGCTGTCCGGTGTTGCAGCACACTACATAGGGTACCTTTCGATCGAGTTCACGGCTACGCCCGCCGATCTCGGCAAGCGGTATGTTCAGGCTGCCGGTCAACCCGTCGTTACGGTGCTCGTCGGCGAGGCGCACGTCCAGCCACTTTGCCCCGCGGTTGACGAGATCCCGGGCCTCACGCCAACTCACCTGATCCATGCTGGTCTTTCCGGCCAGCTGCGCGAACTGGGGTTGGCTCAGCCGCCGCAGCCATCCATCGGTGCGCATGGTCACGGTGCTGCGGCGCACACCCTTGTCGTCGAGCACCTCTTCCCCGAAGCTGTCGCCGGGGCCCAGCTCTCCCAGGGTGCGCGGCAGGATCTCGCCGGGCGCCCGGCGCGTCAGCGAGCACCGGCCCTCCATTAAGATGTAGCAGTAATTTCCCTGCTCGCCCTGGCGAATGATGACGTCGCCGGCGTGCACCTGCACGGGTTCGGCGAGCTCCAGCAGGCGCTGCACATTGGCCGGCGGAATGTGCGAAAAGATCTGGGACTTCAGCAGCCGCGCAATAATTTGACGAGAATCCAGCGGGCTCTGGGCGGCGCGACGGTGGGTAGAGGCACCGGCCGACGGCTCCTCGAGGATCAGCAGCGCGCTGACCCGCGCGCGGTCCACGCGCAGCAGGCGTACCGCGCTGCCGGCACGGGCCGATTCGAAGCGCGTTTGCAGATGAGAAAGCGGAAAGCGCGCTTCCTCGGTGCCGCCCGTCACGGTTCTCGTCAGTTTCGAACCAGTGTAGAGGTCCAGCCGGCCCTCCACCACGTAATAGGTTTGGTCCGATGTCTTGAAGTTGGTGGCAATGCTGTCGCCGGGGTGCAGCTCGGAGACACCGGCGAAGGGCAGCAGCTGGGAAACGTGCGCCATGGCGAGGCCATTCATGGGTACGAAGTGACACAGCAGCGCTTCATCGACGCCGAACTGGCCCGCCTCGATTGCCCTTGCCTTCGCACCCATCAGCTTGTCTTTGAACCCTGTAATTTATGAGTTTACTTCATGTCAACCCGGGTTTTGTTGACGCAGTTCAAACTTTGGCGGATTGCCACCAGCCCCCGGATCGCCAGTGCTGCTCAGCTCGAAATACACCAGCAGCGTTTTCTGCAAGGCATCAAAGTTGTCGTCACTTACCATGAAGAACTTCAGGCCCTGATGGCGGGACAGGCCTTCGAAATTGTCCACGCTCCAACCCTGTGACGAGTCCAGAATCGCTATTGTCGAAACCGGCAGGCGCTGGCCGGCGTTGTCGGCCGTAACCCACGTATGCCGGAGCGAAATGACGATGGGAAGAAACATCAGCCCATGGCCGCGTTCCAGCGTGAGCAGGCTGCCGTCGGGTAGTGCTTGCATGTCCACCAGCGACGCGTTCGGCGTCGCCAGCAGAGGGTAGCGCCAGCGCCTGCCGTCGAGGGTGAAGAGGCTGACGGTGCCGTCGCCGGTTCCCGCCAGCGGGCGCTCAGGCGCGCTCAGGAAGCCCAGCCCGGGAAGCCAAGTCAGGGCTTCCAGGGCCTTGTTGGGACTGGCATAGCGGCTGCTGTCGTGCAGATCGGCGGGCAGTTCCAGTTGGTCCACATAGCGGCCGTCGGGCCTGAACCGCACGATGCGGGGATGGCGTTCGAAGGACACCGCCAGCAGGCTGTCGCCGGTTTTTCCGTTGTTTGCGCGCTGCAACACCAGGCCCTCGGCATCGGCATGCCGGCCCGCTAGAATGCGGCCCCGGCGGTCGCGGAGCGCAAAGGCCGTCAGCGCCTCCACGCGCACCAGGCGCCCGTTGTCGAAGGTCGGGCGCAGGCTGAACAGGCTGCCACGATCCGAGAGGGCGTAAAGTCGTGATTCATCCTGGTCCCAGGCAAGGCTTGACAGGCCGCCCAGGGGCAGGCCCGCGACGGATGTTCTGGTGAGCTCAACGCTGCCCAGCAGCCGGATACCCATGGTGGTTTCGCCGGGGGCGACGTGAGGTGACAAGCGATAGGGCTGCGACACGGTAACGGCTGCACCGGCGACCGTCGCCGGTATTGTCGCCAATGCCAATGCCATGGCCAGGGTCCCCGGCAGGCAGGCCGCAACAGCCCCGAACAGCGCCGCGGCCATCCGTTCGTTCAATGGGCGTCCAGGGTCGCTAGAAAGCGCGCCGGTTGCTCCGCGTGCACCCAGTGGCCGGCGCCCTCGATGGTGACGATTTTGGCGCGCGGAAACAGCGCCCGGATGACTGTCTCGTCTTCCGGCAACACATAGTCAGATTGCGCGCCGCGCACGAACAGGGCCGACCCGGGATAGGGCTGCACGTCCGCGTCCACGGGGAAATCCAGCAGATCCGCCAGGCTGTTCTCGATGGCCGCGAGATTGATGCGCCAGACGAAGCCGCCGGGGGTGGCGGTGAGATTCTGCAGCAGGAACTGGCGCATGGCGGTGTCGGGTATGGCTGCTTCGAGCATGCTCTCGGCATCCGCGCGCCGGCCGACACGGCCGAGGTCCAGGGAGGCCATGGCGCGCAGCCAGGGCAGGTGATCGTGGTGGGACCGGGTTGGCGCAATGTCCACCACCACCAGGTGCTCCACCCGCTGTGGCGCGTCCAATGCGAGGCGCATGGCTGTTTTGCCGCCCATGCTGTGGCCGATGATGGTGGCGGCATCAATATCATGGCTGTCCAGAAATGCGCGCACGTCGTCCGCCATCGCCGGATAGCTCATGCTTTCCACGTGGGGGGATTCGCCGTGGTTGCGCAAGTCCAGGGCGAAGACCCGGTGCTGCTCGGCGAGGCGGCGCGCGATGCTGCGCCAGTTGCCGCTGGAACCCAGCAGGCCGTGGAGAATCACGACGGGGGGGCCGGCCGCCTCGCCATGCGACTTGTAGCTCAACGTGACGCTCATGGACAGACGGCGTGTTATTTGCGCCGCGGCACGTAGAGATCGGTGATCGTGCCTTCCACCATCTCGGCGGCGAAGTTCAGGGTCTCGGACAGGGTCGGATGGGGGTGAATGGTGAGTGCGATGTCGGCGGCGTCGGCGCCCATCTCCAGCGCCAGATTGGCCTCCGAGATGAGATCGCCGGCGTGGGGCCCGACGATGCCGGCGCCGATGAGGCGGCCGCTGGTCTTGTCGAAGAGCAGCTTGGTGAGCCCCTCGTTGCGGCCCATGCCTAAGGATCGCCCGCTCGCCGCCCAGGGGAAAGTCGCCTTGTCGAAATCGAGCCCCTGTTCTTTCGCCTCGCTTTCCGTGATCCCGGTCCAGGCAACTTCCGGATCCGTGTAGGCGACGCTGGGGATTGCGAGAGCGTCGAAGTGTGATTTCTCGCCGTTGGCCACTTGCGCCGCTACCTTGCCCTCGTGGGTGGCTTTGTGGGCAAGCATCGGCTGACCCGTGATGTCGCCGATGGCGAATATGTGCGGCACGTTGGTGCGCTGCTGGGAATCGACCTTGATGAAGCCTGCGTCGTCCACGGCCACGCCTGCGGCGTCGGCGCCGATCCGGTCGCCGTTGGGGCGCCGACCTACGGCGACCAGGACGCGCTCGAAGATCTCGGAAGCCGGTGCTTTGGCGCCTTCGAAGTGCACCTTGAGTCCCTTCTTCTGGACATCGATTCCGGTTACCCGGGTGCCGAGATAAATGGCCTGGTAGAGCTTGCCGATGCGCTTTGCCAGCGGCCGCACCAGATCCCTGTCGCAACCAGGCATCAGGTGGTCGAGCAGCTCCACCACGGTCACCCGCGAACCAAGGGCCTGATACACCGTTGCCATTTCGAGACCGATGATGCCGCCGCCGATGACCAGCAACCGCTTCGGCACTTCCTCGAGAACCAGCGCGTCGGTGGAATCCATGAGCCGCGGGTCGTCGTTGGGGAACGACGGAATTTGCGTCGCCTGGGAGCCGGCGGCAATGATGGCTTGCTCGAAGGCCACGCGAACCACGCCGTCGGCGCCAATCACCTCGAGCATATGCGGTGACACGAACTTGGCGACGCCTTGGAGTACCTCGACCTTGCGCTGTCTGGCGAGCCCCGCGAGTCCTTTGGTGAGCTGCCCGACGATGGCGTCTTTCCAGGCAGCCAGCTTGGCAAGCGCAATCCTGGGCTTGCCGAAGTCGACCCCGTGCTCCGTCATGGCGGCCGCGCCGTTGATGACTTCGGCGGTGTGCAGAAGTGCTTTGGAGGGAATGCAGCCAACGTTGAGGCACACGCCACCGAGGGCCGGGTAACGCTCGATGAGCACGGTTTGCTTGCCCAGATCGGCGGCACGGAAGGCGGCGGTGTAGCCGCCGGGACCGGCGCCTATCACAACCACTTGCGCGTGCACGTCCGCGTCTCCGGTTGCCATCGCCACCGGCGCGGATTGCGCAGCGCGGGACTCATCCGGCGTGGTTTCCGGTGCAGTCTCCGGCGCGGACTCCGGCCCGGTGGCGGTCTCGGCAGCGGTCGCCTCAGCGGCGGCCTCCAAGGTCAGTATCAACGAGCCTTCTGACACTTTGTCGCCGACGGACACCGCTAAGGCTCTGACGACGCCGGCGGCCGGTGACGGCACGTCCATGGTGGCTTTGTCGCTCTCGAGCGTGATCAGGCCCTGCTCGATCTCGACGCGATCACCGGGCGCCACGGCGATTTCGATGATCTCGACATCGCCGAAATCGCCGATATCGGGGACCTTGACCTCGGTGGTTTGGGGCATGGGCTGGGCTCGCTGGGGAAAGCTGCTACGCGGTTCTTGCCGTCACAACAACAGACGCCGGACGTCCCCGAGCACGCCGACCAGGAAGCTCATGAAGCGCGCGGCTTGGGCGCCATCGACGACGCGGTGATCGTATGAGAGGTCCAGCGGTAGCATGAGCCTTGGTGCGAAGCTCTCGCCGTTCCAGACCGGCGCCATGCGTGCCCGCGTGACACCCAGTATCGCCACCTCGGGGACGTTGACGATGGGCGTGAAGGCAGTGCCGCCTATGCCGCCCAGACTCGATATGCTCATGCAGCCGCCCTGCATCTCGTCGGGTTTGAGCTTGCCTTCCCGGGCGCGCGCGCTCAGCTCGGCGAGCTCCGCGCCGAGTACCATGATTCCCTTGCCGTCCACATCACGTATCACCGGAACAACCAGACCGCCGGGGGTGTCGACGGCGACGCCGATGTGGAAGTACTTTTTCAGCACCAGATTTTCGCCATCGGCGGCCAGGGAGGCGTTGAAGGTCGGGAATTCGACCAACGCCGCGCACACGGCTTTCATGATGAATGAAAGGGCGGTGACGCGTACGCCCTGGCGGGCGGCCTGTTCTTTGAGCGACTGGCGAAACGCCTCCATCTCCGTCACATCAGCCTCGTCGTGATGGGTGACGTGGGGCACGTTCAGCCAGGCGCGGCGTAGATGCTGACCGGAGATCTTCTTGATGCGCGTGAGCGCTTGAATCTCGACCTCGCCGAACTTCGCGAAGTCCACCACGGGCACCGGCGGTATACCGGAACCCGTTTCGCCACCCGCCGTGGTTGCGCCCGCGCTGAGCTCGCCCTTCACGAAACGCGCCACATCGTCGCGCAGCACGCGTCCCTTGCGTCCCGTGCCCCGCACGCGGCTCAAGTCCACGCCCAGCTCGCGGGCGAAGTGACGCACCGATGGCGTGGCATGGGAAGGTGCATGGGCTGCGGCCGCCGGCGACGGCAGCGAGGCCGTCGGCGAGGGACGAGGCGCGCATGGAGGAGGAGCGGGCGCCGCTGCCGGAGCGGGGGGTCGTGGGGCAGCCGCCGGGCTCGCTTGCGGCTTTTGTTCCTCTTCGGCCGGCGGCTCTGGCGCGGTGTCCGCGTCGTTTACCTCCAGCGTGAGGATCAACGAGCCCTGGGAGACCGTGTCGCCGAGGCTGACCTTCATCTCCTTGACGATTCCCGCCGTGGGGGATGGCACGTCCATGGTCGCCTTGTCGCTTTCGAGAGTCACCAGGGCGTCCTCGGCTACCACGCTGTCTCCCGGAGACACCGCGATCTCGATTACCGGCACGTCCTGAAAGTCCCCGATGTCGGGTACCAGAACATCTTCCATTCTCGACACCGTCTGCCTCCCCTAGACAGTCAGTGGATTCGGCTTGTCGGGGTCGACGCCGTACTTCTTGATCGCTTCCGCGACTTTTGACCGCGGGACATCACCATCGTCAGCGAGCGCATTGAGCGCGGCCACGGCCACGTAGTGTCTGTCGACTTCGAAAAAGCGGCGCAGGTTCTTGCGTGTATCGCTGCGTCCGTATCCGTCGGTGCCGAGAGCCACGTAGCGGCGGTCTATAAAGGGGCGGATTTGATTGGCGAACATCTGCACATAGTCGCTGGCAGCGACCACCGGTCCCTCATGCTTGCTTAAGGATTGCGCCACATAGCTTTGCCGCGGCTTCTCGTCGGGATGCAACATGTTCCAGCGTGCCGTATCCGTGCCTTCCCGCTGCAGCTCGGTGAACGAGGGAGCGCTCCAAACGATCGCCGTCACGTCGAAATCTTCTTCCAGCAGATCGGCTGCGGCCAACACTTCACGCAAAATGGAGCCGCATCCAATGAGTTGCACACTTGGCTTCTTCTTGCCGCGGGCGCCCCCGGCGCCATCGCGCAGACAGTACATGCCTTTGAGGATCCCTTCCCGGGCACCATCGGGCATCGCGGGTTGGTGATAGTTCTCGTTCATCACCGTGATGTAATAGAAGATGGCCTCCCTGTCGTGGTACATGCGGCGCAGGCCATCCTGGATGATCACGGCGAGTTCATAACCGAAGGTGGGATCGTAGGAAACGCAGTTCGGTATGTTGGCTGAGAAAAGATGGCTGTGGCCGTCGTCGTGTTGCAGACCTTCGCCGGCAAGCGTCGTGCGACCCGAAGTGCCGCCGATCAGAAATCCCCGCACTTGAATATCGCCCGCCGCCCAGGCGAGATCACCGATGCGCTGAAACCCGAACATGGAATAGAAAACGTAGAAGGGGATCATGCTGACGCCGTGGTTGCTGTACGCGGTGCCCGCGGCAATCCACGATGACATCGCACCGGCTTCGTTGATTCCTTCCTGGAGGATCTGCCCCTTCTTGTCTTCCCGGTAGTACATGAGCTGATCGGCATCTTCGGGCTCGTAGAGCTGGCCCTTCATGGAGTAGATACCGAGCTGTCTGAACAGCCCTTCCATGCCGAAGGTACGTGACTCGTCGGCGACGATGGGGACGACGTGCTGGCCGATCTTTTTGTCCTTGACGAGCGCCGTGAGGATGCGCACGAAGGCCATGGTGGTGGAAATCTCGCGCTCGCCGCTGTCCTTGAGCTGGCTCTCGAATGCCGAGAGCTCCGGAACCGCCAGCGGATCGACGTGCGTGCGGCGAGCCGGCAGGAAGCCGCCGAGCGCCTGGCGCCGTTCGTGCATGTACTTGATCTCGGGGCTGTCCTCGGGCGGCCGGTAGAAGGGCGCGTCGGCGATCTCGTCGTCGGAGATGGGGATGTCGAAGCGATCGCGGAAAGCTTTCAGCGCCTGTTCCCCCATCTTTTTCTGCTGGTGAGTGATGTTCTGTCCCTCGCCGGCTTCGCCCATGCCGTAACCTTTCACGGTCTTTGCAAGGATGACCGTGGGTTGACCTGTGTGTTTGACCGCGGCGTCGTAAGCCGCATACACCTTGTGCGGATCATGGCCACCACGGTTGAGACGCCAGACGTCCTCATCACTCATATTCGAGACCATGTTCTTCAGCTCGGGATACTTGCCGAAGAAATGCTCGCGCACGTAGGCGCCGTCTTTCGACTTGAAGTTCTGATACTCGCCGTCGACGCATTCCTCCATGCGCTTGCGCAGCAGCCCCTTGGTATCGCGCTGCAGCAGCGGGTCCCAGTAAGAACCCCATATGACCTTGATCACATTCCAACCGGCGCCCCGAAACGCCGCTTCCAGCTCTTGAATGATTTTACCGTTGCCGCGTACGGGCCCGTCCAGCCGCTGCAGATTGCAATTGATGACGAAGACCAGATTGTCGAGCTCTTCCCGGGACGCGAGGGTGATGGCGCCCATGGACTCCGGCTCGTCCATCTCCCCGTCGCCCATGAATGCCCAGACCTTGCGGCCCTCGCCGTCGATGAGGCCGCGGTTGTGCAGGTACTTCATGAAGCGCGCCTGGTAAATCGCCATGATCGGGCCGAGCCCCATGGACACCGTCGGGAACTGCCAGAAGTCGTGCATCAGCCAGGGATGCGGATAGGACGCCAAGCCATCGCCGTCCACTTCCTGCCGGAACTTGAGCATCTGTGCCTGGCTGATGCGACCTTCGAGGAAAGCGCGCGCGTAGATGCCCGGGGCCGAATGGCCCTGAATGAACACCAGATCGCCACCATGCTTGTCATCGGGCGCATGCCAGAAGTGGTTGAAGCCCACGTCGTAGAGTGTCGCCGAGGAGGCAAAGCTCGCGATGTGACCACCCAGCTCGGAATTGATGCGGTTGGCCTGCACTACCATCGCCAGCGCGTTCCAGCGTATCAGCGAGCGAATCCGCCACTCCATGGCCGGGTCGCCGGGGGTGTACACCTCCTTCGTCTCGGGAATGGTGTTCAGATAGGCTGTGTTGGCAGAGTAGGGCAGATATGCGCCGGAACGCCGTGCCTCTTCGATGAGAGTTTCCAATAAATAATGAGCGCGATCGATGCCGTCGCGCTCGAGAACCGAGTGCAGAGACTCGACCCATTCATCGGTCTCCTGCTGGTCAATATCGATTAGCTTCGGATTCGCGGCCATGAGATCGCTCCGGTGAGATCCTGCAGTTCCTTCTCCCCCGCCAGGAATCCGCATACTAACGCAGCCGCGGGTCCATGAATAATCGGGGCTGAGATGACTGCGGTGTCTAGAGCGGCCATTGCACACGGATGTGCAGGTGCCGCGGAGCACATGGCAAGGATTGCTCCTGCAATCCTTTTGCATTCCCGCCATCCATGGCGGTCAGAAGTGCGAGAGCGGCCATTGCACACGGATGTGCAGGTGCCGCGGAGCACATGGAAGTGCGAGAGCGGCTTGCGGGCGCGCGCTGCTCTCGATACGGTACGCGGTCCCGGTTGCGACGGGCTACCGGTTTGCGGCGCGGGGGACGCTCCCGGATACAGCATGAACCGACTCACGATTACGCGACCCGACGACTGGCACGCGCATTTCCGCGACGGCGAGATACTCTCGCTGGTGGTGCCGGATACGGCGTGGCGATTTGGACGCGCCATCGCCATGCCCAATCTGGTGCCACCCATCGTCACCACGAAACAGGCTCTGGCCTACCGTGACCGCATCCAGGCCGCGGCGCCGGAGTCGTCCGGTTTCGAGGCCCTCATGACGCTGTACCTCACCGACGATACCAGCGCCGATGAAATACTGCGCGCCGGGGCCTGCGGCCACGTGCACGGCGTCAAGCTTTATCCTGCCGGCGTGACGACCAACTCTGCCCAAGGCGTTACCGACCTGCGACGCACGTCCGCGGCCCTCGCGGCCATGCAGGAGACCGGGCTACCGCTGCTGGTGCACGGCGAGGTCGTCGACCAGGCCGTCGACGTGTTCGATCGCGAGCGGGTGTTCATCGAGCGCGTGCTTGCCCCGCTGCTCGATCGCTTTCCCGGACTACGCGTCGTATTCGAGCACGTGACGACGTCTGATGCCGTGGACTTCGTACTCCAGGGACCCGACACGCTAGCGGCCACTATCACCGTCCACCATCTGCTGTTGAACCGCAACGCGTTGTTCAGCGGTGGACTGCGTCCCCATTACTATTGTCTGCCGGTCTTGAAACGGGAAAAGCATCGCCAGGCGCTGATCTCGGCGGCTACCGGCGGCAGCAATAAGTTTTTTCTCGGTACCGACTCGGCGCCCCATGCAAGATTGGACAAGGAATCCGCGTGCGGGTGCGCAGGCGTCTACACTGCCCACGCCGCCATCGAACTCTATGCCGGGGTCTTCGAGGCGGCCGGACATCTCGAAAAACTGGAAGACTTTGCGTCTTTGAATGGCGCGCGATTCTATAATCTGCCTGTAAACACGACGCGCATTACCCTCGAGAAGCAAAGCTGGCAGGTGCCGGCCGTGCTGCGCTACGCCGATCAGGAACTGGTGCCCTACGGAGCTGGTGAACGACTCCCATGGAAGCTGGTGGAAGCATGAGCGACGAATCCCTCAATCTACCGATGGCATCGCGCTTCCGCGGCTTTCTTCCGGTCGTCGTGGACGTCGAGACGGGTGGCTTCAACCCGAAGACCGACGCGCTTCTGGAGGTCGCCGCCGTGCTGCTGGATATCGATAGCGACGGCTGCTGGCATCGCGCCGAGACCCACGCCTGTCATGTGCAAGCCTTTCCCGGCGCCAACCTGGAGCCTGCGGCGCTCGAGTTCAACGGTATCGATCCGGATCATCCGTTGCGATTTGCGGTGCCTGAGCGCGAGGCGCTCAAGACAATTCTCGACCCGGTGCGCAAAGCGGTGAAAGCGAACGGATGCACGCGCGCCGTGCTCGTGGGGCACAATCCGTCTTTCGATTTGAGCTTCATCAATGCCGCAGTGGAGCGCACGAATTTTAAACGCAATCCCTTTCATCCGTTTTCGACTTTCGACACCGCAACTCTCGGCGGCCTCGCCTATGGCCAGACCGTGCTATCCCGGGCCGTCGAGGCCGCCGGCATCGAATGGGACGGCCGCGAAGCCCATTCCGCCATCTACGATGCCGAGAAGACAGCGGATCTTTTCTGCACCATAGTCAACCGGTGGTCCGAGCTGAATAAATAGGGGTAAATAGGGGGACTAAATAGGGGGACAGTTTACTTATTTCTGATAAATAGGGGGACAGTTTACTTATTTCTTGGGGTTAGAGCGGAACCGGGCTCTGGTCCCAAGAAATAAGTAAACTGTCCCCCTATTTACAGAAATAAGTAAACTGTCCCCCTATTTACCCCTATTTATTCTGAATAAATACGTCCCCTTTTTCATGAGATACTTATCGAATGCCTGACGTCGAACCACCGAGCAAGCCAAGCCGGGCCCAGCGTGGCGCCGAGAAGATGGCGCGCAATCCTGTGAAGATCGCTCCGCTGGAGGGGCCGCTGCCGCGCAAGCCACCCTGGATCCGCGTCAAGGCACCCCTGGGACCGGGGGTGCGCCGCATCAAGAATCTGCTTCGCCAGCAGGGCCTCAACAGCGTCTGCGAGGAGGCCTCGTGTCCCAATCTCGCCGAGTGTTTCAACCACGGAACGGCCACCTTCATGATCATGGGCGATCTGTGCACCCGCCGCTGCCCCTTCTGTGATGTCGCCCACGGGCGGCCGAAGCCACTCGACGAGGACGAGCCGGAGCATCTCGCCCAGGCCGTGGCTGCCATGGGCTTGAAGTACGTGGTCATCACGTCGGTGGACCGCGATGATCTCCGCGACGGTGGCGCCGGCCATTTCGCCGCCTGCGTGTCATGCTTGCGCGAGCGCTGTCCCGATACCCGCATCGAGATCCTGGTGCCGGATTTCCGCGGGCGCATGGACCGTGCCCTGTCGGCACTGGCCGAGGCGCCAGCGGACGTGCTCAACCACAATCTGGAAACCGTGCCGCGCCTTTATCGCTTAGCGCGGCCCGGCGCCGACTACGCGTGGTCTCTCCGGCTCCTCCAGCGTTTCAAGGAGGAGCACCCGAGCATTCCCACCAAGTCCGGGCTGATGCTGGGCCTCGGCGAAGAGCGCCATGAAGTGGAGCAGGTGTTGCGAGATCTCCGGGAGCACGGCTGTGACATGCTGACCATCGGCCAGTATCTGCAGCCGAGTCGCCACCACCTGCCGGTAGCCCGTTACTGGGAGCCGCAGGAGTTTGAATCACTGGGCGAGCTCGCCCGCGGGCTGGGCTTCGCAAGCGCTGCCAGCGGCCCGCTGGTGCGTTCCTCCTACCACGCCGATCTTCAGGCCGCCGGGGAATCGGTGGCTTGAGCAGGGATGGGGATACTACTCACTAAAATCGCCACCGCCCTGATTCTGCCCCCCGGCGGTAACCTGCTCCTCGCTGTTGCCGGGCTGGCATTATGGCGGCGCGCAAGATCCCTCGCGATGCTGCTGTTCGCCGTATCCTTCGTCAGTCTCACCATGTTCAGCATGCCCAAGGTGGGCGATGCCCTTTTCGAGGCCATCGAGCGCTTTCCTGCCAGGCTTCCCGGGGCGGCATTGGCCGCAGACGTCGGTGCTATCGTCGTGCTCGCCGGTGGTCGCAACGCTAACGCGCCGGAGTACGGTGGTGAAACGGTCGCCGCTCGGTCACTGGTGCAATTGCGCTACGGGGCACGCCTGCAACGCGAGACGGGACTTCCCCTGCTCGTCAGCGGCGGCAGGGTTCTTGGAGGTGAACCCGCCTCGGAGGCGGCGCTCATCAAGGGCGTATTGGAGCGGGAGCTGAATGTCCCCGTCCGTTGGCTGGAAGAGCGCAGCCGCAACACCGCCGAGAACGCAAGCTATTCCGCAGAGCTGCTACGCGAGGAGAATATCGCCGCCGTCATTCTGGTAACCAGTGCAGTACACATGCCGCGTGCCGTGGAAGTCTTCGAGGGTCAGGGTGTGCGGGTGACCGCGGCGCCCACCGGACGGCGCACGGGAAATCGTGCCGCGGCCGGCGTGCTCGATTGGTTGCCTAGCGCGCGCGCGCTGGACAGAAGCCGGGACGCCTTGCACGAGCTTGTCGGTCAATTCTGGTACCGGATCCGCTATTGACAGGAGGCAGTAGGTGCCGGCACCTGTTAATGCTCCTTGATCGTCGATCGCAGGCGGCCATCGGCGACACGCGTATCGATGTCCTCGCCGATCCGCACCTGATTGGCGGCCCGCACCAGCTTGTTGTCCCGCGCACGGGTGACGATGGCATAACCCCGGTCCAGCGTCGCCATGGGACCGACGGCTTCCAGGGCCCTGAGGATGCCGGTAAGCCGGGATTGCCGTTGCACCAGCAGGCGGCCGCTTGCGTGGTGCAGGCGTTGGGTGAGCTGTCGGCATGTGGTCCGGTGATCCGCCAGCACCTGGGAGGGATCCCGTTGCCGCAGGCGCGCATGGACGCCGGTCAACAGGGCGCGCCGCGTCGCGCTCGTCTGGCGGGCGGCGCGGATCAGGCGCGCTACCAGGGCGTCGAGTCCCTGGGATAGATCGAACAGGCGGCGCCGCGGATGGACCAGGCGCCGCGAGAGCACGACTGCCAAACGCCGTTCGTCGGCAACCCGGCGCCGCACGTGACGGTCGAGACGGCGCACGCCGGTAGAGAGTTGCTGGCGCCATTTGCCGGCTTCCGGACTTACCAGCTCTGCCGCTGCGGACGGCGTCGCGGCGCGCCGGTCGGCGGCGAAGTCGGCGATGGTGACATCCACCTCGTGGCCGATGCCGGTGACCACCGGCACGCATGCCCGGTGGATGGCGCGGGCCACGCTTTCGTCGTTGAACGCCCACAGATCCTCCAGCGAGCCACCGCCACGGGTCAGGATCAGCACGTCGCACTCGCCGCGGTCACTGGCAACATCCAGCATGCGGGCAATTTCCGGCGCGGCCTCCGCACCCTGCACCGGCACTGGATAGATCATGATCGGTATGGCGGGAAAGCGCCGCGCGAGGATGCTGAGAATATCGCGTAACGCTGCTCCGGTGGGAGAAGTGACGATGCCGATTTGCCGGGGCAGCAATGGCAGAGGCCGTTTGTGGGCTTCGTCGAATAATCCTTCGCCGGCGAGGCGCTTCTTGAGTTCCTCGAAGGCGCGGCGCAGCGCCCCCGCCCCGGCTTCCTCCAGAAACTGCACGATAAGTTGAAAGTCGCCGCGCTCCGGGTACAGGCTGATGCGACCGTTGGCGAGCACCTGCAGGCCGTTTTCCGGCGTGAAGTCGATGCGGCGGTTGTGCATGCGAAACATGGCGCAGCGCAGCTGACAGCGGTCGTCCTTGAGGGAAAAGTAGATGTGACCGGACCGCGGCCGCGCCAGATTGGAGATCTCCCCTTCCACCCAGACGTGGGCGAAGTTCTCTTCGAGCAGCGCCCGCGCTTCCAGATTGAGCTCGGAGACACTGTAGACGTTGCGAATCAGATTCATGGGGCACTGTACTCGGCGGCGGCGCCAGTCAACAAGCATTGACGGGCCTGGATAACGGATTGTCGTTTACGATTGACAAATAAACGGTTAAAATGATCGGCTAAGTTCAAGTCCACGCGGGAGTTCATCCGGGCATGCAAGACATCGACGACGCCCTTACCTTTGACGACGTCCTGCTGGTTCCACGCTACTCCAACATACTGCCGCGCGAAGCTAGCCTCGACACCCACCTCACTCGGGGGATCTCCCTGAAAATCCCGCTGATCTCGGCGGCCATGGACACGGTTACCGAGTCTCGTCTGGCTATTGCTATAGCCCAGGAGGGCGGCGTCGGCATTATCCACAAGAACATGACGGCCGCGGAACAGGCGCGCCAGGTACTCTCGGTGAAGAAGTTCGAGAGTGGCGTCATCGGCGATCCCATCACCGTCTCTCCCAAAGCCAGCATCCGCGAGGTCCTGGATCTTACCCGGGAATACAACATCTCCGGCGTCCCGGTCGTGGACGGCGAGGATCTGGTCGGGATCGTCACCAGTCGTGATCTGCGCTTCGAAACCCACTACGACGAGCCGGTCGCCACCATCATGACGCCGAAGGACCGCCTGGTGACGGTGCGTGAGGGCGCGGACAAGAGCGAGATCATCGGCAAGCTGCATGAGCACCGCATCGAAAAGCTGCTGGTGGTGAATGGTGAATTTCAGCTGCGTGGACTGATTACCGTCAAGGACATCCAAAAAGCCAGCGAATTTCCTGACGCCTGCAAGGACAGTCAGGAGCGACTTCGGGTCGGCGGCGCGGTCAGCACCGGCGAGGGCACCGACGAACGAGTTGCGGGACTGGCGGACGCAGGTGTGGACGTCATCGTCGTCGACACCGCGCATGGCCATTCCGAGGGCGTCATGGAGCGGGTTCGCTGGATCAAGTCCAACTTCAACGGCATGCAAGTGGTCGCGGGCAACATCGCCACCGGCGAAGCCGCGCACGATCTCGTGCAGGCTGGCGCCGATGCCGTCAAAGTCGGCATCGGTCCCGGATCCATTTGCACCACCAGGATGGTGGCCGGCGTCGGCGTGCCGCAGCTGACCGCCATCGCCAACGTGGCCAGCGCCCTCGAGGGCAGCGACGTGCCGCTGATCGCCGACGGCGGCGTGCGCTACTCGGGCGACATCGCCAAGGCCATGGCGGCGGGCGCCCACGCCGTCATGATCGGCAGCCTGTTCGCCGGCACCGAGGAGTCCCCCGGCGACGTGGAGCTGTATCAGGGACGTTCCTACAAGTCTTACCGGGGAATGGGATCCCTCGGCGCTATGTCGCAGCAACAGGGTTCCCGGGATCGCTACTTCCAGGGCGAGACGACGGAGCTGGAGAAGCTGGTGCCCGAGGGCATCGAAGGCCGCGTGCCCTACAAGGGCAGCCTTTCCGCGGTGATTCACCAGCTCACCGGGGGTTTGCGCGCCAGCATGGGTTATACCGGCAGCGCCACCCTTGCCGAGATGCGTGAAAACGCCAAGCTCGTGCGTGTCTCCCACGCGGGCATGCGCGAGAGCCACGTGCACGACGTGGCCATCACCAAGGAAGCCCCGAACTACCGGGCGGACTGATTAGGGAAGCGATCGCCTTTGCCAGATCCCCAGCGCCAGGACATTCACGCGGATCGTATCCTGATTCTGGATTTCGGCTCCCAGTACACGCAGCTCATTGCACGCCGGGTGCGTGAGGCCCGCGTGTATTCCGAAATTCGTGCCTTCGACATGGACGCGGATGCGCTCGCCGCATTTTCTCCCAAAGGCATCATTCTTTCCGGCGGTCCCGAGTCGGTATTCGAAGCAAGCCACGTGCGTGCTCCCGAGGCGGTCTTCGAGCTGGGGGTGCCGGTGCTCGGTATCTGTTACGGCTTACACACCATGGCCGAGCAACTGGGCGGGCGCGTGGAGAGCACCGGGCGTCGCGAGTTCGGCTATGCGCAGGTGCGCGCCCGCGGGCATTCGCGCTTGCTGAAGGACATCGAAGACCACACCAGCGAGGAAGGTTACGGGCTCCTGGATGTGTGGATGAGTCACGGCGACAGCGTTACCGAAATGCCCGAGGGCTTCAAGCGCATCGCCTCCACCGACAACGCGCCGCTGGCGGGCATGGCGGATGAAGAGCGGCGATTCTACGGAATCCAATTTCATCCCGAAGTCACGCATACGCACCAGGGCGCGCGAATTCTCTCGCGCTTCGTGCACGATATCTGCGGCTGTAGTGAGCTATGGACGCCGCAGCAGATCATCGACGACAGCATCGAGCGTGTGCGCACGCAGGTCGGGGACGAAGAAGTGCTGCTGGGGTTGTCGGGCGGCGTCGATTCCTCGGTGGTGGCGGCGCTTTTGCACCGTGCTATCGGGCGTCGGCTCACCTGCATATTTGTCGACAACGGTCTGCTGCGTCTGAACGAAGCCGATCAGGTCATGGCCACCTTCGCCGAGCATCTGGGTGTCAAAGTGATCCGGGTGGATGCGCAAGATCGTTTCCTGGCGGCGCTCGCCGGGATCGCCGATCCGGAGCAAAAGCGTAAGATCATCGGCAACTTATTCATCGAGATTTTCGAGGAGCGGGCCACGGCACTCGACGACGTCCGCTGGCTCGCCCAGGGGACCATCTATCCCGACGTCATCGAGTCCGCCGGTGCCGCCACCGGCAAGGCCCACGTGATCAAGTCCCATCACAACGTGGCCGGTCTGCCGGAGCACATGAAGCTCGAGCTGGTCGAGCCGCTGAGGGAGCTGTTCAAAGACGAGGTACGCACTATCGGCGTGGAGCTCGGTCTGCCGTCGGAGCTCGTCTACCGCCATCCATTCCCGGGCCCGGGGCTGGGCGTGCGCATCCTCGGCGAGGTGAAACAGGAATACGCCGAAGTGCTGCGGCGCGCCGATGCCATATTCATAGAAGAGCTGCACGCGCAGAAACTTTACGATCGCGTCAGCCAGGCCTTCGCGGTCTATCTCCCGGTACGCTCCGTGGGCGTGATGGGAGACGCGCGCCGTTACGAGCACGTGATCGCCTTGCGCGCGGTGGAGACCATCGATTTCATGACCGCGCGCTGGGCCCACCTGCCCTACGAGTTTCTCGAGCTGGTATCCAACCGCATCATCAACGAGGTGCCGGGTATCTCTCGGGTCGCCTACGATGTGTCCAGCAAGCCGCCGGCGACCATCGAGTGGGAGTAGGGCATGACGGCTGACGCAGCCCGCGTCGCTGTCGATGTCGAGTGGATGCAACGCGCGCTGGCGCTGGCGGATCATGCCGCCGCCGCGGGAGAAGTGCCGGTGGGAGCGGTGCTGGTTCGCGACGGCGAGGAGCTCGGCTCGGGGTGGAACGCACCGGTGGGCAGCAACGACCCCACCGCCCATGCCGAAGTCATGGCGCTGCGCGCCGCGGCCGCCGCCACCGGCAACTACCGGCTCCCCGGCAGCACCCTGTATGCCACCATGGAACCCTGCCCCATGTGCGCCGGTGCCATCGTGCAGGCGCGGGTCGCACGGGTCGTGTACGCCACCCGGGACGAACGCTGGGGCGCCGTCGAGAGCGTGTTCGAAATTCTCGGCTCGCGACGGCTCAACCACCACGTGGATTGCGAAGGTGGGCTGCTGGCAGAGGAATCCGCGCGTCGCTTGAAGGATTTCTTCGCGGCACGGCGTTAACGGGGCTCTGGAGTCTGTGCAGGCTCAGCCCAACCTACAGCTAGAGTACATATGAGCGCGGACGTTTCTGAAGACCAAATCCACGACCTGGCCGTGCGTCTTGGCGAGGTGCTTCGCGCGCGCAAGCTCATGCTGGCGACCGCCGAGTCCTGCACCGGTGGTTGGGCTTCCATGGCGGTGACTGCGGTGGCCGGCAGCTCGGGCTGGTTCGAGCGCGGCTTCGTGACCTATTCGAATGCGGCGAAGCAGGACATGCTCGGGGTGAAGTCCGGGACCCTGGCGGCGCACGGTGCCGTCAGCGAAGCGGTGGTGAGAGAGATGGCGCAAGGCGCCGTCGCCAGGAGCGGGGCGCAAGTGAGCCTCGCCATCAGCGGAGTCGCGGGTCCCGGTGGCGGCACCGCAGCCAAGCCCGTGGGTCTGGTGTGCCTGGGATGGGTGGTGCAGGGCGGTGGGAGCCGTTCGCGTTGCCTGCAGTGCCAGGGCGGTCGCGAGGATGTGCGGCGTCAGGCGGTGGCGCAGGCGCTGGCGGGCCTCCTGGAGCTGCTATCGGCGTCCCCCGGGAGCCCATGACGGCGGCGGCCCGCCAGCGCCTGTTCTTCGCCCTGTGGCCCGACGGCGGCACGCAATCCGCGCTCGCGCGGGTGGCGAAAGCACGGCTCCCGTCCGGTAGTGGGCGCCTGATAGTCGCGCAGAACCTTCATCTGACCCTGGCGTTTCTCGGTCCGGTGGACGCCGGCTACCGCGAGTGCGCTGAACGCGTGGCGGCGTCGCTGAGGGCGCCCGCATTCGAGCTCGATTTTCGGCGCCTCGGTTACTGGCCGCGACCGAGGGTCTTGTGGTCGGCTCCCGAACGCACACCGGAGGGCCTCACGATGCTCGAATCCATGCTGCGCAACGCCCTCGCGGCATGCGGCCATGAGCCCGAATCCCGTCCGTTCCGGGCCCACATTACCCTGGCGCGAAAGGTGCGAGACCCTGTGGGCGAGACAAACCACGAACCTATTCGCTGGCCTGTATCCGATTTTCACCTGGTGGCGTCGCAAACCCTTGCCGATGGTGCCCGCTATAGGCCCCTGGTGAGCTGGCCACTCGAGTAGGCTCCTATGCCGACATTCGCATCTATGGGATAATTCCCCATTGGCCGCAATCCGTATCCGCACACAAGGAGACACCGTGGACGACAACCGCAAAAAGGCACTGACAGCTGCGTTATCGCAGATCGAGCGACAGTTCGGTAAAGGCGCCATCATGCGCATGGGCGATCCCAGCGTGGCGCGCGATGTCGAGATCGTATCCACCGGGTCGTTGCAGCTGGATGTCGCCCTGGGCATTGGTGGCCTGCCCCGCGGGCGGGTCGTCGAAATCTACGGGCCGGAGGCCTCCGGTAAAACCACGCTGACCCTGGAAGTCATCGCGCAGGCGCAGAAGGCGGGCGGCACAACCGCATTCATCGATGCCGAGCATGCTCTGGATCCCCAGTACGCGGAGAAAATCGGTGTCGATGTGGACGAGTTACTGGTATCGCAGCCCGATACCGGCGAGCAGGCTCTGGAGATCGCCGACATGATCGTACGCTCCGGCGCCGTCGATGTGGTGGTGATCGACTCGGTGGCCGCGCTGACGCCCAAAGCGGAGCTCGAAGGCGACATGGGCGACACCCACGTGGGGCTCCAGGCGCGCCTCATGTCCCAGGCGTTGCGCAAGCTCACCGCGAATATCAATCGCTCAAAGACGATGATGATATTCATCAACCAGATACGCATGAAGATCGGCGTGATGTTCGGCAGCCCCGAGACCACCACCGGCGGCAACGCGCTCAAGTTCTACTCGTCGGTGCGTCTGGACATCCGCCGTATCGGCGCGATCAAGCGCGGAGACGAGGTGGTGGGCAGCGAGACCCGGGTGAAAGTGGTGAAGAACAAGATGGCGCCACCGTTCAAGAAGGTCGAGTTCGATATTCTTTACGGTGAGGGCATATCCCGCGAGGGCGAGCTCATCGATCTGGGTGTGCAGCACGGCCTGGTCGACAAGGCCGGCGCCTGGTACAGCTACAAGGGCGACCGCATTGGTCAGGGCCGCGACAATGTGCGCGAGTTCCTCAAGCAGAATCCGGACACGGCCGCGGAGATCGATAGCGCCCTGCGCGACAAGCTTCTGGCTCGAAAGCCGGCGGCACACGAGACCGAGGAAGTGGAAGCGGCCGAGGAAGCGGAGGCCTGAACAAAGAAAGCCAAGCAGTTCGCGATAAGGCGACGGCGTTACTGGCGCGCCGCGAGCACTCGCGCACCGAGCTCGGCCGCAAGCTCAGTCAGCGAGGATTCTCCGAGGTGCTCATCGGCGAGGCGCTGGACGCGCTCGAGGCCGAGAATCTTCTGTCCGACCTACGATTCACAGAGAATTATGTACTGCAGCGAACTGCGCGAGGGCAGGGTCCGCGGAAGATTCGATATGAGCTGCGCGTGCGAGGCGTGAGCGACGATCTGGCGACGCAGTTCATCGACGCCGACCGGCGAAGCTGGTGCGAGCGTGCACTCGCGGTCCGGCACAAACGCTTCGGTACGGAACGGCCCGAGGACATACGGGAACGATCGCGCCAGACGCGCTTTCTCGAACAACGTGGTTTTGAGCAGGAACATATCCGCTTCGCTCTGGGTGAATAGCCGACATGACCAGCACTAACGAACTTCGCCGGATATTTCTCGAGTACTTTCGAGACCGCGGTCACGAGATCGTACCGAGCAGCTCGCTGGTGCCGGCGAAGGACCCGAGCTTGCTGTTCACCAACGCCGGTATGGTGCAGTTCAAGGATGTTTTTCTCGGAACCGACAAGCGTCCCTACAACCGCGCGACCACGGCGCAACGGTGTGTGCGCGCCGGCGGCAAGCACAACGATCTGGAAAACGTCGGCTACACGGCGCGTCACCACACCTTTTTCGAGATGCTCGGTAACTTCAGCTTCGGCGATTACTTCAAGCGCGAGGCCATCGCGTTCTGCTGGGAGCTGATGATCGAGACGTTCGCGTTTCCCGCCGAGCGTCTGTGGGTCACCGTTTACGAGGAAGACGACGAGGCCGCGGACATCTGGCTCAAGGAGATCGGTGTAGCCCCAAGCCGCTTCTCCCGTTGCGGGATGAAGGACAATTTCTGGTCCATGGGAGATACCGGACCATGCGGCCCCTGTTCCGAGGTTTTCTACGACCACGGTCCGGAGATTGCCGGCGGCCCCCCCGGCAGCCCCGACGAGCACGGCGATCGCTACATCGAACTGTGGAACCTGGTGTTCATGCAGTTCAATCGTGACGCTGACGGCGTGATGAAACCGTTGCCGAAGCCTTCCGTGGACACCGGTCTGGGCATCGAGCGGCTGGCCGCCGTCGTTCAGGGAGTGCACAGCAACTACGAGATCGATCTCTTTCGTTCCCTCATCGAGGCGGCCGCGGAGGTCACCGGCGCCAGCAACCTCGACGACAAATCCCTGCGCGTCATCGCCGATCACATTCGCGCTTGCGCCTTTCTGGTGGCGGATGGCGTCGTGCCGTCCAACGAGGGACGCGGCTATGTGCTGCGACGCATCGTCCGTCGTGCGATTCGCCACGGCCACAAGCTGGGCATGAAAGATCCCTTCTTCCACCGCCTGGTGCTGCCCCTGGAAAAGGAAATGGGCGCGGCGTATCCGGAGCTTGGCGAAAGGCGCGAGTTGATAGAGCGGGTGCTCGCCCAGGAAGAGGATCGCTTTGCCGAGACCCTGGACCAGGGTATTCGGCTGCTGGACAAGGCCATCGAGAATCTCAGTGGCGAGCGCATTCCCGGTGAGACCCTGTTCAAGCTCTATGACACTTACGGATTTCCGGTGGATTTGACCGCCGACGTCGCCCGTGAGCGGGGCTTGAGCGTGGACATCGCCGGTTTCGAGACGCATATGGACGCACAGCGTCAGCGGGCCCGTGACGCGAGCGTTTTCGGAGCCGCCGCGGGCGCGCGCCTGGAGCTGTCCGGCAAGTCCGCATTTTCCGGCTACGATGGCTTGAGTGCAGAGGCCGAAGTACTGGCGCTGGTGTGCGACGGCGAGCCGGTGGAGAGCCTGCAGCCGGAAGACCATGGTGTCGTGGTGCTCGATCGTACGCCGTTTTACAGCGAAGCGGGCGGCCAGATCGGAGATCGCGGCACGCTCAGAAACGACCGAGCGCGATTCGAGGTGGCCGACACCCAGCGCCAGGGCGAGGTGGCCGCACACATCGGCGTGCTCACGGACGGTGAGCTGCGCGTCGGCGATCATCTAACGGCAGAGGTAGACGCCCACGCGCGGCGCGCCATTGCACGCAATCATTCGGCCACACACGTGCTGCACGCGGCATTGCGCGCTCAGCTCGGCGACCATGTGCAGCAGAAAGGCTCGCTGGTGGCGGCCGACCGCCTGCGTTTCGACTTCTCGCACTTCGAACCGGTGAGCACCGAACAGCTGCTGGCCATCGAGCGCCAGGTGAATGACTGGATACTGGGTAATGAGGCGGCCCAGACCCGGGTAATGCCTCTAGCCGAGGCAATGCAGAGCGGCGCGGTCGCGCTGTTCGGCGAGAAGTACGAAGATCCGGTGCGCGTTTTGTCCATAGGTGATTTCTCCACCGAGCTGTGCGGCGGTACTCATGTCCAGCGTGCCGGCGATATCGGGCTGTTCAAACTGACCTCCGAGACCGGCATCGCTGCCGGCGTTCGCCGCGTAGAAGCGGTGACCGGGGAGGGCGCCCTCGACTGGCTGGTCAATGCCGAGCGCAAGCTCAACGACGTGGCGAAGCTGGTGAAGGCGGATAGCGAGGCGATAGTGGAGAAGGTCGGTCAGGTGGTGTCCCACAGCCGCGTGCTCGAGAAGGATCTGGAACGCTTGAAGTCACGCCTTGCGGCCACGCAAGGCGAAGACCTGGCGGCCCAGGCCATCGACCTCGACGGCCTCAAGGTACTGGCCGCGCGGATCGACGGCGTCGATGTAAAAGGATTGCGTGCCACCGTGGACCAACTGAAAAACAAGCTGGGCTCGGCAGCCGTGGTGCTCGCCACGGTGGACGGCGAAAAGGTCAATCTGGTGGCCGGCGTCACGGCGGACTACACAGATCGTATCGAGGCGGGACCGCTGGCGAATTTCGTCGCCCAGCAGGTGGGCGGTCGTGGCGGTGGTCGTCCCGACATGGCCCAGGCCGGTGGCAATGATCCGGCTCGCCTGGAACAGGCCATCAAGGCAGTGCCGAACTGGATCCGTGAGCAACTCGAGGCCTGAGGCCGCCCGATTCCCGACGATGTCATGGCGCTGATCGTACAGAAATACGGCGGCACCTCGGTGGGCGATTTGGAGCGCATCGAGTGCGTCGCCGATCGGGTAAAAGCAACCCGCGAGGAGGGTAACGACGTGGTGGTCGTGCTCTCCGCCATGGGCGGGGAGACCGACCGGCTGCTGGAGATGGCACGCCAGGTGAGCGGCAATCCGGCCAGGCGCGAACTCGACGTGCTGCTTGCAACCGGTGAGCAGGTGAGCATCGCGCTTCTCTGCATGAGCCTGGCAGCCAAAGGGTGCGCAGCGCGATCCTTCACCGGCGGCCAGGTGCGCATCCGCACCGACACCAGCCACACCAAGGCACGCATCCAGGGCATCGACGTCGATGCGCTGAGCGACGTGCTCGCGCAATCCCATGTGGCGGTGGTGGCCGGATTCCAGGGGGTCGACGAGGCGGGTAACATCACGACCCTGGGACGCGGCGGATCGGACACCACGGCGGTCGCCCTGGCGGCGGCGCTGGAGGCCCGGGAATGTCAGATTTATACGGACGTAGACGGTGTCTACACGTCCGATCCGCGGGTCGTGCCGGAGGCGCGCCGCCTCGACACGATTACTTTCGAAGAGATGCTGGAGCTTGCCAGCCTCGGCGCCCGGGTCCTGCAGATTCGTGCCGTGGAGTTCGCCAGCAAGTACAACGTGACACTGCGTGTTCTGTCTTCCTTCGAGGAAGGCAAGGGCACCCTCATTACTTCCGAGGACGCAACCATGGAACAGCCGCTGATCGCCGGTGTTGCATTCAACCAGGATGAGGCCAAGCTCACCGTCAAGGGGGTCCCGGATCGTCCGGGAATCGCCGCGGCCCTGCTTAGCCCCATTGCCGAGGCCGATATCGACGTGGACATGATCGTCCAGAACGTCTCGGAGGACGGCACCACGGACGTCACTTTCACGGTTCACCGCAACGAGTACGAGGCCGCGTTCGAGCTGCTCAAGCGGCATTCCCGGGACATGGATGCCAGAGAAGTGACCGGGGACGACCGGATTGCTAAGATTTCACTTGTTGGAGTCGGAATGCGCTCCCACGCTGGCATCGCCAGCCAGATGTTCGAGACCCTTGCTGCCGAGGGGATCAATATCCAGATGATCTCCACCTCTGAAATCAAGATTTCCGTGGTGGTGGATGAGAAGTATCTGGAGCTGGGCGTCCGGGCGCTACATGCGGCTTTCGGGCTCAGCGACGAGCCTTCGCCGGATGAGGCGATTAAATCCTAAAGGTCTTGTCCAAATAGAACGATAATAGGCGTAGACCTTCGAATTCGGCCGAGCGCGGATGGCGCCCCCCCGGGAGGATGGGTGGGACGTGATGGTCAAGGAGAAACGACATGTTGATTCTGACGCGCAGAGTGGGCGAATCGCTGATGATCGGGGACAATGTCACCGTGACGGTGCTGGGCGTAAAAGGCAACCAGGTCCGCATCGGCGTCAACGCTCCGAAAGAAATTGCCGTCCACCGCGAGGAAATCTACGAAAAAATTCAGGCGGAAAAGTCCGACAATGATCCCCCGGCGCCGGACGAGCAGGAAGCGTGAATTGCCCGAAAATCTCCGGTATGCTTGCCGCTCTTCGCGGAGAGATGGCCGAGCGGCTGAAGGCGCTCCCCTGCTAAGGGAGTATGGGTTAATAGCCCATCGAGGGTTCGAATCCCTCTCTCTCCGCCACTCATACTTTGCAGCACGACCCCGATTCGCACGCGCCTTGACAGTCATTCGGGGCCTCCAGATAATCCCTCCTCTTCTCAGCGCCCGTAGCTCAGTTGGATAGAGTACCTGGCTACGAACCAGGTGGTCGGCGGTTCGAATCCGTCCGGGCGCGCCATATTTCAAGTTACGCGTACCCTGCTCGCATTCCTACGTATGTGTAGGCGGCTGCACGTGGATTGCGGTTTCAAAAATTCAATTCGTTAAAAAAGCGGCTCAATAGTTTTCCAGCCGAGTGAGGGCAAAGTCCACCGCTTGCCGAACTGCGTAATCCGGGTCCGCCTGGGCCGCCTGCAATACGTCCAGCGCCCCTTCGCCGCTCATCCGCCCCAGACTCAAGGCCGCCTGCCGACGGACACTGGGGGCCGGGTCTTTCATGAGAGCCTTGACAAGCAATCCAACCGCCTCAGGCCCCGACTTCGCTAGAGCCTGGATTGCACGCCCTCGGACCAAGCTGTCCTCATCCTCTAACGCCGCCGTCAATGCAGCCTCTGCGCCCGCGCCACCAATTCTGCCCAGGGCAATGGCGGCTATCTGGCGAATCAGTGGGTCCTCGTCTTGGGAGAGCAACAAGGCCAAATCTGTGGTGGCCGCTGCATCCGGTAAAATTGCCAACCGCTGCACTGCACGCAAGCGATCTTCGCGGTCGTCAATCAGGCTCACGGCGGCAGTTTCTTGCGACAGCTCGCTCTTTCGTGTTGGCATCGTCCTCGCAACTGGGGCGGTTCCAGCCGCGGCATCGCCCCCCGCACCCAGGGCGATCACTTTGATCAACGGTCTTACCCCCGCCTGGCCCTGGAGCGGGGCGTAGATCATGATCAAGGAGCTGTCGTCGAGAAGTCGTCGAATGCCTTTGTCCAAGGGAAGGTCCGAGAACGACCACGTCACTGGGGCGCTGAGATCGCCCCTGATGATCACTTCGAAGCCTGCTTGCGCGCCGATGGTCAGGAGAACATCGGCCATCGGCGCATCGCGGAGTTTCACGCTCAGCAACCCCTTCCGGACCGCCACCTCACTAGTGGCGGGAGGTGCATTCTCTGCCGCCACGGCGTCTTGCCCAGGGTAGTTCAAGCCGGCGATCGTCGGGATGAGAAGGAGTCCGGCCAGCCCTATAGCCCGGGAAAAGCCCCACTTCCCCATGACCGGCGCGACAAGCGAAGAACACACCTCTTCAGCTCCCCTCAGCCAACGTGTATTCCCTCCGGGTGGTGGCTCGCCGGGACCACTTTACCTCACGTCACGTCACGATGTCTGGCAAAGCAATCCGCATGGACTTACCAGAGATCAGCCGTGCTGCGCGCGATGCCACAAAGCGAGCCGCGCTAGACCGTCGGCTAGGGATACCGAGGGCGAGTAGCCGAAGTCGTTCTTCGCCGCCGAGATGTCGAACCAGTGCGCTGTCGTCATCACCCGCGCGACCCAACGGGTCATGCGTGGCTCGTCCTCACGGCGAAGAATGGTGTGGAGTTTCTCTAGCACCCAGCCGGCGAGAAAGGCCGCGCGGGGGGAGACGCTGCGCGTCACCTTGGGCTCACCGGCGGCGACCAGCAGATGGTCGATCATCTCCCAGAGTGGGATGGGTTGACCGGAGGAGATGAAGTAGGCTTTTCCAGCGACGCGCTGCGTCGAAGTTCCGCCCGCGCGCAGGCTGTCCATCGCGAGGCAGTGGGCCGTGGCGGCGTCGTCGATGTAGGTCACATCGACGAGCTTCTTCGGTCCGCGGATGCGACGGAGCTGGCCGGCGCGGCTGCGCTGTATCAACCGAGGCAGGATGCTCGTGTCGCGCGGTCCCCAGATGAAGTGAGGGCGCAGGGCGGCGGTGTGAAGCGCGTCACAGCTTGCTGCGAGGACTAAGCGTTCGGCATGGCTCTTGGTCTCGGGATAGTGCGCTTCGAAGTGATCGGGATAGGGGGCGGTCTCGTCGACGCCTTCCATGTCACCGGTGTGGACAACGACACTCGGTGAAGAGGTGTAGACCAGGTCGCGGATGCCGTGCTGTCGGCAGGCGGCGAGCACGTGCTCCGTGCCACGAACGTTGGTCCGATGGTAGTCCTCGTAAGCTCCCCAGGAACCCGCCTTCGCGGCGACGTGATACACGGCGTCGCATCCCTCGGCGGCCAGTGCGACGGCCGCGGCCGCGCCGAGATCGCCGCGGAACTGGACGACGCCGAGCTCGGCAAGATCTGTATAGTCGCCCCGCGAGAAGCTGTGCACGGTGTCGCCACGCGCCACGAGCTGGCGGGCGATGGCGCCGCCCAGGAAACCGCCGGCACCGGTGACGAGGACTTTCACGGGCGTTTCTGCGCCCACGCCGAGAGCTTCTCGCGGAAGATCTTGGCGTTGTGGCGCACGTCGACGGGAAAGGACGGGTGGTAGAGGAGTTCCTGGATCGGGCGCGTGTGCGGGTGGGCTTGTCCCAGCGCGAGTAGTTCGCGCGTCAGCTGGTCGGACGGTCGATGGCCTTCTTCGAGCTCGACGCAGAGCCGAGGGTGTGTCTTGCCATCGCGAACGACTGCCACGAGCGCGGTGCGAAACACCGCTTCGTGGGTGTTGAAGATCGCCTCGCAGGGGATCGTGAAGAGCGTCCCGGACTCGAGCTCGACTCGGTGGGACTTGCGACCGCACATCCACACGCGGCCCTTGGCGTCCAGATAGCCGACGTCGCCCATGCGGTGACGAAAGGTACCGTCGGCACAGGCTATTTTCGCGCGCCTCGTCGATTCATCGCGCTTGAAGTAGGCTCTGCTCACGACGGGGCCCTGCACGACGATCTCGCCGATGGTTCCCACCGGAACCCGGAGATCTTCGCTCCAAGTCTCGATCACCTCGTCGCTGATCGCGATTATGGCGATGTCCATGCCTGGCACCGGCAGCCCGACGCACACGCCGGCCCCCTCGTCTGTCTGTTGGCGGGTCTCGTTCAGGATCTCACGGCTGCTGATCCGGGTCGTGGGCAGAGACTCGGTGGCGCCGTAGGGAGTGAGGATCTCGGCCTCCGCGGCTAGATGTCGAGCGAGTCGCGCCAGCGATTGCGCGGTGGCTGGCGCCCCGGCGGAGATGACGCGCCGCAGGCTGGGGATCTGCACGCGGTGCTCCTCGACATAGCGTCCAATCAGGTTCAGCAGCGCCGGCGAGGCGAACATGTTGGTGCACTCGAAGTCGTGGATCGCAGCCACGAGCTTTCGTGGGTCGGATTCGCCGGGACGGCTCGCGTCCATCTCCGGCACCACCGAGGCCATGCCGAGTGCGGGCCCGAACAGCGCGAACAGCGGGAAGGTCGAGAGATCCACCTCGCCGGGTTCGATGCCGAAGGCCGTGCGCAGGGAGTCGACCTGGGCCGAGAACATGGCGTGGGTATAGAGCACACCCTTCGGCGCACCGGTGCTGCCGCTGGTGAAGAGGATGGCGGCGAGCTGCTCGGGCCCGCTGGCGTCGACGTCGAAAGGCGTGGACGGGGCCGCGGAGAGAATGCGTGCGTAGCAATGACCGCCCCAGAACGGTTTCGGGCCCACCGTCACGTGGACGCGCAGCGTGCTTTTGGCCCAGCGCAGCAGCAGCCGCGCGGCATGTGCCTTAGAGATCCCGACGAAGGCCTCGGGCTCGGCCTCGCGCAGACACCGGCCGAGGTTCTTGATACCCATGCCCGGATCGACCATCACCGGAACCGCGCCGATCTTGAACAGGGCGAAGGTGATGGCGAAAAACTCCGTGCTCGGCGTCACCATCAGAACCGTGCGCATGCCCTTCGTGATCCCGACCGCGGCCAGGGCGTGGGCTGCGCGATCGCACATCCCATCGAGCTCCCGCGCCGTCAGGCGGGCGTAGCCGCCGCCCTTCTTCGCCACCGCGATGGCGAGCGCGTCGGGCTGTTGTGCGGCCATGATCGGCAGCCACGCGGAGACGTTCACAGGCGTGGTGCTCGTCGTGCTCATGCCGTCGGATGCTCTGCCAGGAAGGCCGAAATGAGAGGGATGACGTCGTCCCGCGCATCTTCGAGTATGTAGTGCCCCGCGTCGTCGAAGCGATGGACCTCGGCGTCGGGGAAACGCCGGGTAAACTCGTCGAGGAAGTGCACGTCGAAGACGAAGTCCTGCATGCCCCAGCAGATGAGCATCGGCACCGAGCGCAGCTTCTCGAGCTTGCCGGCAGTCTCGCTGATCAGGGGCCAGGCCCTGTCCGAGCAACCCAGCGGAATGTCTTCGATGAAGCGTTGCAGAGCGATGCGGTTGTGCCAGGAGTCGTACGGCGCCAGGTACCCCGCCGCGATCTCGGGCGACATCGGGGTGCGCGTGACGCAGAGCCTGACCGCGCCCCTGGCGAACGCGTTGAAGCCGCGCACCAGCATCGGCCCGAGGCCGGGGGTGCGGGCGAGGGCGATCTGGTAGGGCAATGGCTTGCTCGCGGGCAGCGGGAAGGCGCTCGTGTTGAGCACCACGAGCCGGTGGATGCGTTCGGGGTTTTGTGTCGCCCAGGTCAAGCCGATCATCCCGCCCCAGTCGTGGACGACGAGTGTCACTTTGTCGCAGCCAAGACTATCGATCAACCTGCCGAGATCCTGCACGCGACGTTCGAGGGTGTACTCGTAGCGAGAGTCGTCTGGCTTGTCCGAGCGGCCGCAACCGATGTGATCGGGAGCGACCACACGGTACTGATCTCGCAGCGCGAGCACCAGGTCGCGGTAGTAGAACGACCAGGTCGGGTTGCCGTGGACCATCACCACCGTCGGGCCGGCACCCTCGTCGAGGTAGTGGTAGCTCAGGCCGTCGAGGTCGAGAAAATTTCCTTCAAACGGGTAGAGCGTGCTCACCACTCGATTCCGAGCATCGTGCAGTTGAGACCCGAGCCGATACCGAGGAAGCCGACGCGGTGACCGGCTTCGAGGAACTCGCGCTCGGCGGCCAGGGCGGCTGCCAGGGGCAGGGCGACCGTGCCCGTATTGCCCAGGTAGTCGTAGGCGACGAAGTCGTGTTCCTCGGCAAGACCGAGCATGCGCAGGATCGCCTCGCGGTGACCCATCCCGACCTGATGGCAGATGGTGCGGTCGACGCCCTTAGGCCAGCCGAGCTCCTCGATGAAGGCCTTCCACGTCTCCTGGCCGAGCTCGATGCCGTGCTCGAGGACCTGGACCGAATCCGTGCACATGAACTGCCGGTAGCTCGGGGCGTTCTCGGATGCGAGCCGTGGACCGGGCAGAGGCTCGATGCCCCAGCGACAGAGGTTGTGCCATTGGGGTGCGCTCAAGCACATTGCCCCGACGAGGCGGTGGCTGTCCGAATTGCCGAAGCTGCCGTCGGTCAGGATGATGGCCCCGGCCGCGGAGCCGCCGGTCATGGTCGCGATGGCGGTCTTGAAAAGCTCCATGTCGTGCTCATGGAGCATGCGGTCGATCATCGTGTCGACGATCTCGCGCGCGCTCTCGCAGCTGACCACCATGCCGGCACGGATCTGTCCGAGCTCGATGCGGTTGGCGATTTCGATCATGCCGTTGAGCATGCCGAGGCAGGCGTTGCTCAGGTCGTAAATGTGCGCGCTGCGGCTCAAGCGGTGACCCATTTCGCGCAGCTTCCCGGCGACATGGCAGGCGGTAGCCGGCTCGAAGTTCTCGCGGCAGACCCCGGCGTAGATCAGAGCACCGATTTCAGTGGATTTCACGCCGCTGGACGCCAGCGCCTGCGCGGCGGCCAGGGCCGCTCCGCGGGAGACCGGATAGCCCGGCTCCCAGAATCGGCGCTCGGCGATGCCCGTCATCGATTCGAGCTGGCCGGGTTGGATGTGCAGAGTAGCGTAGAGCGGGGCGAGGCGTTCTTCGATCTCGCTTGACGTTACGACCTCCGGTGCGAGCTCGTAGCCGATGGTGTCGATGAATACCCGCTTGTACTTCAAGGCCTGGTTTCCAGGGCGAAGTCGATCATCTGATAGATGGTACGGTCGTCGACGCACAGGAACCCGTCGGCGACGATTCGGTGGTTGGTATCGTCGATAGACTTGATCACGGCTTTCACGGTGACCCGGTTGCAGGTCGGGACGATCTGGCCGCGGTACACCCATTTGTGCCGCGCGCCCTCAGGCATGGTCGCGAACCGTGCCGTTGGCGCTAGCCGCCAGCGTTCGTTCGCGGCGACTTTCACCAGCTGTAAGAATGCCTCCAGTCCCAGGGAACCGGGCCAGACCGGATCCTCGAAGAAGTGCGCATCGAAGAACCAGAAGTCCGGGCGCACCGCTATCGATCCCTCGATGTAGCCGAGCCCGTGCGGGCCGCCGTCCGGCGCGTAGAAATCCACGTCCGAGATCATGCGTAAGACGTCGTCGGGGAACGGCGCACCGGTGGGCACCGGGAACTGTCGTGCGCATGATCGCTCTGCCGGTCCGGGTTCGTAGAGCTCGGCGTCGCGAATGCCCACCTGGTCGGCGAGGGCAGCGTTGGAGAAGAAGCCGAAGTATGTCGTACCGGTGTAGACCGATCCGAATCGCTCGCTGCCCAGGTCGAACGAGAAATGTTCGATGATCATCCCGGTCGAGTTCGAGACGCCGGTCATCTCGACGCGGGTCGTGAGCACATCGTACTCCGGGAGCACGCAACGGTGCTGCACGGCGTCACCACCGAGATTGCGGAACTTGACGTCTTCGCTGGCCTGCAGCGCAGAGCCCACGTAGGCGGCGAGCCAGCCACAGGGCTGGAGCGCTATCTCGAGCAGCACGGCGAATGGGATCTCGGCCTGACGGTTGCTCGCAAAGTACCACTGGTCGGGGGTCACCCGGACCTGTGCCACGCACTTCGCACCCGCTTCCATCACGAAAGGCTGGCCTTCGACCTCGACAATGCGGTCGAGAAACTGGAACGGCGGACGCGGCAGGCGTGCGATCTTGCGCTCCTGGTCGAACACGCGGTAGGGCTCGCCGAAGGCCTCGGACGGTTTGCCGTTACTGAACGCGAGGATGCGATCGTAGTCGTAGATCGCAGGACGGAAGGGCACGGGGGTGTCGGTTGCGAGCGCGGGCCCCTTCGCGATTGGAAGACCGGTCCGCCCCGCCCACATCGCTTCGATCTGCTCACGGGAGGCGCCGGTCAGGCGCAGGGACATGTCGCTAATCTCGACGATGGGCTTGCCGTCGGCGAGCATCAGCGCATCGACGATGGCGAATGGTTCGGGGCCGTAGCCCAGCTCCTTGATGGAGACCTCGTAAGTGACGAGCTTGGTGGTGTCGAGCACCTGGCCGCGGCACTTCAAGCGGCTGCCGAGCCCCGTGATCGGTTGCGCGACCACCTGGTCGCAGTCTGTGACCCAGCCCATGCGCAGCAGGTAGATCCGCAGGGTGTGCAGACAGCACTCGTACATCAGGGTCCCGGGCATCACCTTGTCGTCGACGAAGTGACAGGTCAGGAACCAGTCGTGGGGGTGGATGTCGGCCTGTGCACGGATGAAGCCGATACCATAGCGGCCCCCGTGCGGGTCGATCTCGTCGACGCGGTGGACGAGCTGCATCCTGGCGCCAGGAATCGTCAAGGGCCTGCGCACCGGGAGATCGGCGAACAGTTGACCGAAGGCCGTGGCGAGATCGCCGTGGCGAAGGGCGTCGACTTGCTGCGTGTCCAACGAGCACTTGGACATGGGTGCGAGCGGGCGCCAGTCTGCGGGCAACTTTCGCCGTTGCCAGTTCTTTTGCAGGCCGCTGTGGACGATGCCCTTGCCCGCGTCGAGCTCCGGCTTCGAGAAGAAGCCTGCGCAGCCGTCGCGCATGGTCATGAGCTTCACGCCGTCGACACTGGCCTCGAACTGGAAGCGGAACAGCCACGTATCTCCTTGACGGAAAAAGTGCAGGATGTCGATGTCGTAGTGGATCACGTCGCCTGCACCCGGCAGTGTGTCGTGGAAAGTCACGACCGCGTCCAGCAGGCGGTAGTTGGCGAGCCCCTTGGTTTGCAAGTCGATGCCGAGGTAGCCCGCCAGAAAGAGATCGGCCTGGCCGGCTTCGACGGCGATGCATGTGGGGATGCGGCCGTTATCGAGATACCAGGCGCCCTCGAGCACGTCGTGTTCGGTGACGACCTTGCCCGCCGTCAAAGAGAGCGGCTCGCCTTCGATGCGTACGATGCGGTCCACCAGCATCAGCGGCTCGTCGGGGAGACGGACGCGGGTCGGGTGTGCGTCGATGGGCGCGTACTCGGGCCCGAGCACCTTGGCGATGGAACCTGTCGCGAACTCGAGGCACATGCCGCGGTCGAGCTCCACGTGCTCCGGTGGTATGCGTAACAGGGGGGCGCGGAGCAAATCCGGGCTGGCGCGGAGTTGCTCGGTGACGAGGGCGGCCACCCGCGTCGAAAGTCGCAGGTAGGCGTCGTGGGCACGCGTCGAGGCCTCGGACGCGGCGACCAGGCGCGCGGCAGTTCCCTGGTGCATCAGCGCTTGGGCGGGTGCAAGCCCGGGGGCCGAGGTCACGGGTCCGGCGCGCCAGGCCGCTGCCGTCGGCAGGGACAGTGCGGCGAGCGGCGCCGGGGAGCCCGGCGACAGCCGCGTGCCGGGATCGGTGGCTGCGGCGGCTGCCAGGGGGCGCGTGGCGTGGGCAATGGGTTGTTGTCTGCCTACGGGGACGGTGATGCATGCGCCGCTGTTCCTGCTCGGTTCGCTGGAGAAGTAGAGCGAGCTCAGGTCCACGGGGATGCGCTCGGCTACCAGGGTTGCGAGAGTGCGCAGGATCGAGGACACGCCGTCCTGGCCTTGTGCGCAGACGGCGCGTGCGACGAAGCGTCGGCCCTCGAGGATCTTTTCGATCGCGCGCGTGCACGAAGCACCGGGTCCCATCTCGAGAAAAATGCGTGCGCCGTCAGAGTAGGCCTGCTGGATCGTCTTCGGCCAGTCGACGCCGTCGAGGGCATTATCGAGGATGGATTGCGCGGCACGCTTCTGGCTGACAGAAAAAGATTCGCCCCTGGCACCGCTGTAAAAACGAATCCCTGTCGGTGCGACCGTCTCGAGGATATGCAGATCGTAGTAGAGCTTTTCGACCGCTTTCGCGACCTCGCAGTGCACCGTGGTCACGCCGTGGAGCGCGTGGAAGGAACACGCGAGCTCGGCTACGACATTGCGCACCGCCAACCTGTCGCCGCCAATCACGCACTCGTCGGGAGTGTTGACGATCAGCAGGTAGGCGCGGTCTACACCGGCAAGGGCGTCGCGGACCACCGCGGCTGGTCGGTCCACGACCCCCAGGGTCCACTCGACGGTGTCGTCGGGTTCGAGTCCCCAGGTTCGTTTCGCTGCATCGCACGGCCCGCACAGCTCAGTGGTGAATAATTCGGAGGCGTACACGCGTCGCAACATCTCGTCGCGTTCGTGCCAGGCTCGCAGAGAAAACATGCCGGCGGTCTCGCCGAGCGAGTAGCCGATGATGGCCTTGGGCTCGACGCCGAACGAGCGCACGAGATCCGAGACCACGGTGCCGAGGGCGACCTGCGCGAGGATCAGCTGCTGTGTGTCGGGGCGTAGCTCCCGGTCGTTCCAGATCAGCTGTGGTTGCAGTTGGCTGCGCAAGCGGACGGACTCCTGCTCCTGTGCGCGCAGGACGCCCGGCCAGCACGCCGAGAGCTCGCGGCCCATGCCCGCGTACTGGCTACCCGATCCCGGGTAGACGAAGGCGATCTCGGCATCGGGTCCGAGCGGCTCGCGCGAGAAGAAGATCCTGCGACTGTGCAGGGGCGTGCCGTCGCGCAGATGTGAGGTTGCTTCGCCAATCAGTCGCCGCAGCTCCTCGGGGTCACGTGCGACCAGTGCCAGGCCGAGTGTGGCGTTGGAATCGGAACCGTGCAGTTGCCACCAGCGCTGTGCAACGCCGTCGATGGCTGTGCCGTCGATGGCTGCATCGTCGATCAAAGCTGCGAGTTGCTCAAGCCCTGCGAGCAGGCCACCGCTGTCCCCTGTTTCGACGACGAACAGCGCCTCGGGGAACGGACCGAGTGGGTGAGCGCACGTGGTGCCCGTGTCCACGCCTTCGAGCACGACGTGACCGACGTGGCCTGTGGACGACATCGAGCTCACGCCCGCGCGTCGGGGTGCGCCGTCCCGGTCGTGCAACCAGTACTGCGCGCCCCGCGGCAGTGCGAAATCCTGCAGTACCTCCCGGGGATGGTTGATCCCGCGCATCGGTGGAAGCGTGCGGTGATGGAGCGCGAGGCTCGCCTTGGCGATCGAGACCAGTGCACCAGCCGCACCAGTGTGGCCGACGTCGGCTTTGGCGGAGCCGAGTACCGTGGTGCGGTCACCGTGGAACCAGGCGCTGAGTGCGTGGGCTTCGACGCGGTCTTCAGGCGCGTGACCGCTGCCGTGGGTCTCGACGAAACCCACCGACGTGGGGTCGACCCCGGCGTCGTCATAGGCATTCGCCAGTGCGCGGCGGTAGGCGTCCTCGGTGGGCACGATTGAATCGCATGCGCCACCGGTCGCGGAGCCGAGGCCACGCACGGTGACATAGATACGGTCGCCGTCGCGCTCGGCGTCCCGGCGGCGCTTGAGCACGAGAGCCACAGCGCCCTCGCCGGGCAGCGCTCCGTCGGCCGCCTTGTCGAAGGGACGCACGATGCCGGTGCGCGACATCGGTTTCTGGGCGTCGCTGGCGATGGTCTGGCGCGGATCCCCGCACAGGTCGATGGCGCCGACCAGTGCACAGTCGATCTGACCCCGCTTCAGGCCGCGTACCGCGGCCTCGAGGGCCGAGAAGCCGGAGCCCTCTTCACTGGACACCACGTAGCTCGGGCCACCGATGGCGAACTCGCGCGCCACGCGGCTCGCGACCAGGCCACCGAGATTGCCCATCACGCGATTGGCGGTGAGCGCCGGGGCGAGACGGTTGGATTGCTCATCAAGCCAGGCGTCGAAGTCCGCATCGTCGCCTGCTAGATCCTGTTTGCGCACCCAGGCGCTGTCGTGGAGAACCCAGCGGAGGTGGTAGTTGGTCGTGTTGAGGTCGAGGCCGATGCCGATGAACACACCCGTGCGCAGGCGGTCGAGCGCGTCGGTCACGGCGTCCGCGAGTGCTCGCTCGCTGACCTGCAACATGAGAAGCTGCTGGGGCAGCATCTCCTCGATCTCCTTCGGTGGGATCCGGAACTCGCCGATTGGGACCTCGAGCTCGTCGATGAAGTAGCCCCTGGGTGGGTCGGGCAGACCCCAGTAGCCGTCCTTGACCGCGGGGCTGACCTCTGGACCACCACCGAGCACGCGGTGCTGGAACGCTTCGAGGCCGTTCCAGGCGCCCACGGTCGCGCTCATGCCGACCAGCACGACCGCGTCGTCGATGGGCAGCGCAAGCACCGCGACCGAAGTCTTGGTCGCCGGCGTCCACTCTTCGAGGAGGACGTGGGCGTTGGTACCGCCAAATCCGAAGCCACTCACGGCGGCCCGGCGCGGCCCCTCGCTCTTCCAGTGCGTGGACCGGCTCCGCACCACGAAGGGCGAACCGTCGAGATCGATGGCGTCGCCCGCTGTCTCGAAGTTCGCCGTGGCTGGCAGCACCTGGTGGCGCATGGCGAGCAGGACCTTGGCGAGTCCCGCGGCTCCCGCACCGGTGAGCAGATGGCCGACGTTGGACTTGACCGAGCCGATGGTGCACTGCCCGGGTTCGAAGCCGTCGTCGCCCCAGAGCGCGCGCAGGCTCGAGAACTCGACCCCGTCGCCGACCTGGGTGCCGGTGGCGTGACACTCGATCAGCTCCAGGCTGCGCGGATCCCAGCCCGCTTCGCGGTAGGCGCTGTGCATCGCACGCAGCTGGCCTTCCTGGCTGGGTGCGAGCAGGTTGCCGTCGACGTCGTTGGAGGTGCCGGTGCCGCGGATCACCGCATGGATCGTGTCGCCCTGCGCCAGGGCGTCGGTGAGGCGTTTGAGCACGAATATGCCCGCACCTTCGCCGACGACGAGGCCGTCCCCCTTCCGATCGAAGGGCGAGCAGCGCCCTGAGGGGGAGAGCGCGGTGAGCTGCGCAAAGCCCATCTGGGTGTAGAGGCAGTCGGGACGTGACACACCGCCCGTCAGCATCGCGTCGACGCGACCCGAGCGCAGTCCTTCCACCGAGAGCTCGAGCGCGAACAGCGACGACGCGCAGGCCGCGTCGATGGCGTAGTGACCGCCGCCAAGGCCCAGCGCTCTGGCCAGGATGCCGGCGGGAAGGCCGGTAACGAAGCGATTGATCGGTGCCGGCGCGGACTGGCTTGTGGCGAACAGCTCGCGGTCGAAGCGGCGTCCGAGCATCCAGTCCGCCATCAACGAGTTGCTCTCGGTGGGTAGCGCGATGTTGCCGAGGATCACGCCGGTCCGGGATCGGTCGACGCTGTCCATGTGGGCGTCGAACCATGCGTCGCGGCCGGCACGCAGCACCAACTGGACCATGACGTCGAGTGTCTGCGCGAAGTCCGTTTCGATGGCGAGGCCGCCGATGGCGTCGCCGACAATCAGGCCCGGGTCGTCGACCAGGCACGCCCGCTTCGAGTACACGCGGTCGGGCGCAGGTCTCGCGGCATCGAAGGCGCGATCCGGCGTGAGGGCCCAGCGATGATCTGGCGTGTCACGGGCTGTGTCGTGACCAGAAACGATGTGGGACCAGAAGTCGGAAAGCGTCGGTGACGAGGGGAACACGCCGCCCAATCCGACGATGGCGATCGGCGCGTTTCGGGTCATTTCGTCGCGGCAGTCGTTACGCTCGGCGCGTTGTCACGCTCGGCGTGTTGTCGCGGAAGGCTTTCAGCAGCGAGCGGTCGATTACGCACTCATACCCGGTCATCCGGGCGACGAGCTCGCCGTCGGCCGAGATCCAGTCGATGTCCGCCGTGGCCCCGTGGTCGTCGTGCTGCGTGACCCGCACCTGGATACGCACGCCATCGCCGGGAAATTCTGCTTGGAACTGCCGGTAGCGCGCCGCCTGGGTCGGCAGGCAGGGGCTGCCGTCGCGTTCGATACTCCACAGGATCATCATCTGGAAGGCGCAATCGATGGACAGCGGGTCGGCGATCCAGCGGCTGCGCGGCGCCGCGCGGATCCATTCCCGCGGCAACGGAGCCGTGCGCGCGCTCGCGACGATGCCCTGTTCGGAGCAACCCTCGATGGTCTCCAGGCCCTGAAAGGCCGGGCCGTGGAACAGGTGCTTGGCGTAGATCTCGTCGAGATCCCCACGATAGGGCGCGACGGTGGGCGCGTCCGCGCGGGTCTTGCGCGCGGGCAGCCTGGCGCCGAGCACGATTGTCGCGCGGGCGTGGATGGTGCGCTTGTGCTCTGCAGGACCCGAGCAGAGCTCCACCGGCACCAGGAACTGCTGCCGTTGTTTGGTCGCGCGGTCGGCGCAGACACGGACCGTCAGTGACTCGCCGGGAGCGATGATCACGCCTTTGAAGATGCGCAGATCCTCAAAGCCGCAGAAGCGCAAGCCGGGGTTGTTGTGCAGTGCGCCGTGGCCGAACAGCTCGATCACCATGGCCGCGGGGAGCACGGCACTGCCGTCCAGCACGTGTGAACGCAGGCACGGGTTCGTTTCGAAGTCGAGCTCACGCTCGAATACCCGCGCAAGCTCGGGGGGTACGCTGATCGCAGCCAGCGCAGGCGCGATGGGCGTCGCTGAGGAGGCCCCCGCTTCGGGCAGCACGGAGCCGTCGCCCAGAATCACGATCTCCACCGGCCCGGGATCCGTCGCGAGCTCCCGGAGCAGGTACTTCGCACCGGCCGCTAGACCAATGACCTCGATCCCCTCCGCCGCGAACAGCTTGCGCAGTGCCGGCGTGACCATACCCCCGTCCCACGGTCCCCAGTTGATCGACAACACTTTGCAGTCGCTGCGCGCCCTGGATTCGCGCTGTGCGATCTTGTTGAGGATCTCGTTGCCGATGGCGTAGTCCACCTGGCCCTTGCGCCCGAAGCGTGCGCTCGACGAGCTGAACAGCACGATGCCGCGAAGGTGGTCCCCAGAGGTCGCCGCGAGCAGCGCCCGCAGGCCCTCGACCTTGGTGGCGTAGACTTGCTGGAAGTCCGCGCGACTTTTGTTCGCGATGAAGCTGTCGGCGAGAACCCCGGCGCCGTGGACGAGGCCGGTAATCGCACCGTGCTGCGAGCGCACGGTCTCCAGTGTGGCTGCGACGGCGGTCGGATCGCGTACGTCGACGGCGTGGTAGCTGACCCGCGAACCGGCGGCTTCGATGCGCGCGAGGGTGTCGCGGATTTCACGGTCCGCCAGGACGCGGTGGCACGCGGCCTGCAGCTCCTTCGGAGTTGGCTTGCCCGGCGCGTTCTCGAGCAGTGCCTTCTGGATCGCCGTCTGGCCCGTGACGCCCGCGAGCCAGTCGGGTTCTTCGCTGGGTAGCGCGCTGCGCCCCAAGAGCGCCAGATGCGGCTCCCCCGCTGTGGCGAGAGCGACCGCGATCTCGGCGGTGACGCCACGTGCTCCGCCGGAGATGACGACCACGTCATCGCCTGTGAACCGCACCGCGCCGTCCCGGGCGATCTCCTCGAGATCGAGAACGGGCGTCACCTCTGCGTCTGCGCAGACCCCGATCTCCACCGGGGCGCTTCTGAAGACGTGTGCGAGTATTCGCTCCGCGACCTGGTCGCTGACAGCGAGTCGGGCGTCGAGATCCACCGCCTTGCAGGTAACCGCGGCCCACTCGAAGTGCGCGGTCTTTGCGAGGCCCGCGAGTCCGCCCGAGAGAACGTTCTCCGGCGGCGCCTGGAATCCGAACGCGCCGTCGAGACGCGACACGGTTGCGAACACCGCGGCACTCTGGCCACCCTGGCGCGCGAGCACGCGGCCGCCCTTCTGCGCCAGTGCGAAGAGAGCCTCGATGTCCGCGTCCGTCGCCGCGGCGTCGGCGACCAGTAGCAGACCGGCGAGGTCGTTGGGGGCGCTGCCGGTGTGGTCCTTGTCGATCAGATCGGCTGAAAAGCCTTCGGCCTTCAGTTGGCTTTGGAGCTTCTCGCCGAGTCCCGAGTCGTCGCGGGTGATCCAGATGGTTGCGCCCGCGGGCAGCGCCAGGCGTTTGCCCACGGGACTCGCCAAGTGCTCGAGGCGTACCACGCGACGCGCTAGCGCCGCGGGCACCTTGCCCATCGCAGCCGTCGGCGCCGCCGTAGACGCCATAATGGCAGGTGCGCCCGTGGCCATGCCCCGGCTCAGGAACTCGGCGATGTCCGCGAGAGTCTGCAGCTCGCCCAGGTGCTCTGGCCGGATGACCGGTGCGCCGGGCAGTCGTTGTTGCAAGGCAGAGAGGATCTCGACGCGCTTGATCGAGTCGATGCCGAGATCGGCGTCGAGGCCCATGGAGAGCTCGAGCATCTCGGTTGGATAGCCGGTCTTGTCAGCGACAATGGCCAGCAGGGTCGCTTCGACGTCGGCGGTGGGTGCCACCGGTGCTACGGGGCTCGCGGCGCTCGCATCAGGTGGGGCCGCCGTTGCCGCGGGCAAGCCGGCGCTGAGGAAGTCGACGATATGACCGAGGGTCTGCAGCTCGCCCAGGTGCTCGGGTCGGATGGCTGGCGCGCCGGGGAGCAGGTGCTGCAGGGTCGAGAGGATTTCGACGCGCTTGATCGAGTCGATGCCGAGATCGGCATCGAGGCCCATGGAGAGCTCGAGCATCTCGGTCGGATAGCCGGTTTTCTCGGCGACGATGGCGAGCAGCGTGCTTGCGACGTCGAGCGCGGGTGCGGTCGAGGTCGGCTGTGCAGCGGGTGCCGGTGCGCTGTGGGCGGGCTGCGGCGATGGCGCGGGGCTCGGAACCGTAGCCGTCAACTGTGCCTGGATACTGTCGAGGAGCCTGGCCTGTCCGTCGAGAAATTGGCGGTGCAGGTCCGCCGTTTGCTCCTGGAGTCGCAGCAATGCGTCGAGGGTCGAGGAGGCGAGGGCGGAGTCGGCCGTCGCCGTCATCGGTGCCGGCCCGGGAGCCGGTGCCCGGTGCGCGGTAGGGGGCTGCGGCGCGCCGGCGGGTGGGGACACGGCCGGCTTCGCCGGCGTCGGCGGCGAGAACTTCGGCTTGAACAGGTTGGCGCCCGACACGGGGATCGTGAGGCGCTTTTTGCCGTTCTCAGCCTGGTACGCGGGCGCGTCCTCGTCCCACTTGCTGAGGTCGAGGGCCTGACCGGACGCACACAGCTGCGCGAGTGTGCGGGCGAGGTCGAACTGGCCGCAGTGCTTGCCGCGCGATGCGTCGATGGCGGTCACGGTCAGCGGGCGGTCGTGAAGGATCTTCTGCACCAGGCCGCTGAGGTGGCGGCTGGGGCCGAGTTCGACGAAGGTCGTGACGCCTGCGTCGGCGAGGTTCTCGACCAGCGAGACGAAATCTACCGGTTTCGCGAGCTGCTCGGCGAGGAGTCTACTCGCGGCCTCTTGCCCTGAGGGATAAGCTTTGCCCGTCGTGTTGGCAAATACCGGCTGGTTGCCGGGGTCGAGCTCGATGTTCGCGATGGCCTGCGCGAACGGCTCGGCTGCCTCTGCAACGAAGGGACTGTGGAAGGCTGCGGCGACCACCAGGCGCATGGCCGTGAAGTTATCGGCGCGCAGCCACTCCTCGGCGCGGTCGATCTCAGAGGTGGCGCCGGAGAGAACCATCTGCTCCGGTGCGTTGCGGTTCGCGACGACCAGATCCAGGTCGTGCTGCTGCACGAACGCGTCGATCGTCTCCCGGTCCGCGGTCACGGCGAGCATCGAGCCGCGATCACCGTCACCCTTCGCCATGAGCTTGCCGCGCAACTTCGACAGCGAGTGGAAGGCATCGCTGTCCAGACGCCCTGCGGCGTGGAGCGCGGTGAGCTCACCGTAGCTGTGACCGGCGGCGGCGTCGAAGCTGAAGCCGAAGGACTCGAGGATGCGCAGCGCCACCAGGCTCACGGTTCCGATGGCCGGCTGCGCCACGTCGGTGGACTGAAGATCGCGCTTCTGCCGGTCGCGTGTGGTGTCGTCGAAGGCGGCGTGCGGGTAGACGAGCTCGGACAGGCGGCGATCGGTGCCGAAGGTCTGATCGGCCGCGATCAGTGTCTCGCGTGCGATGGGGAATTGGCAGGCGAGGTCGCGCAGCATGTTGGGATATTGGGAACCCTGACCGGGGAACAGCGCGGCGACCTTGCCTTTCGGACCGCTGCCGAAGTAGATGCCTAGGGGCGAGGACCAATTACTTGCCCGCTCTCTCTGCAGCAGCTCCCGGGCCGTGCCGATGAGTCGGGTGGCGCGCTCGCGCTCTTCGACGACGAGCAGGCGGCAGGATGCGCCTGCATCGAACGCGGCGCGCAGCTCGGCGGCGCGGGCGCGCAACTCACGCCAGTCTTCGATTGCCTCGAAGCTCTCGAGCTGGCGGGCGATGGCGTCGCGATCGGGTCCACTGAACGCAAGGATCTGTGTGCGCCCGTCCCAGTCCACCGTCTCGGCGGCTCCCTGGTATTCCTCGAGCACGCAGTGGAAATTGCTGCCGCCGAACCCGAACGCGCTGACGCCGGCGCGGCGGGGACTGCCGTTCCGGAGCCACGGGCGCTTCTCGGTGTTGACGTAGAACGGCGTGGTGCCCGGCTCGGCTGCGTCGGTGGGCTGGTCGACCTTGATCGTCGGGGGCAGCGTGCCGCGGTAAAGCGACATCGCCGCTTTGATCACGCCGGCTGCGCCGGCTGCGGCCTTTGTGTGGCCGATCATCGACTTGACCGAGCCGAGTGCGCACCATGGTTTCTGGTTGGTCTCGAGCTCGCCGTACACCATTTTCAGACCGCCGACTTCGACGGCGTCACCGACCTTGGTGCCGGTGCCGTGGGCTTCGATCAGCTCGACGGTACGGGGATCGACTCCCGCGGCCTCGTAGGCCGCACGCAGTGCGCGTGCCTGGCCGTCGGAGCTCGGCGTGTAGACCGCGTCGCCCTTGCCGTCGCTGGACGAGCCGATGCCGCGGATGACCGCGTAAATACGGTCGCCGTCCCGTTCGGCGTCCTCGAGTCGTTTCAGCACGACGAGGCCGAGACCCTCGCCGAGGATCGTGCCGTCACCGTCCCGGGCGAACGGCTTGCTGTTGCCGGTGGGCGACAATGCGGGCGTCTTGCTGAAACACATGAACATGAAGATGTTATTAAAGGTGTCGAGACCTCCGGTGACGACCATGTCCGAGCGTCCCGCCTGGAGCTCGAGCATCGCCAGGTGCATGGCGCTCAGAGACGAAGCGCACGCGGCGTCGACAACGCAGTTCGTGCCGTGCAGGTCGAGGCGGTTGGCGATGCGGCCCGCGGCGACGTTGCCGAGCAGGCCGGGGAACGAGTTCTCCTGCCAGCCGACGTAGCTCTCGCCGATGCGCTTGACGACGTCGTCAGTCGTGGCCGGATCCACACCTGCGTCGTTCAACGCCCGGCGCCAAATCGGATGGCCGAGGCGCGCGCCCAGCGGGATCACCAGCTCGAGGGTGCCGGTCACGCCGAGCACGACACTGACCCTTTGTTTGTCGAAGTTAGCCTCGTCGGCCGGGTAGCCCGCGTCCCGCAGCGCTTCCTTCGCCACCCACAGGCCCAGCAGTTGCGTCGTGTCCGTGGCCTCCATGTCGCGCGGCGAGATACCGAACTCGAGCGGGTCGAAATCGATGGCGTCGAGGAAGCCGCCGCGCCGACCGTAGGTCTTGTCCGGGGTGCTCGCGTCCTCGTCGAAGTAGTCCTCGGGCTTCCAGTGCGTCGCAGGGGTGTCGCTGATGCAGTCGCGTCCGTCCCGGATGTTCTGCCAGTAGGACTCCAGGTCCACGGCCTTCGGAAACATGCAACCGATGCCGATGATGGCGACCGGGCTGGCCGAACCGGCGGGCTGCAGTGTGGCGGCCTGCGAGTCCGAGGACGCGCTTGGGGTCTTGTCGTTCAAGCTAGACACTCCTCGAGCTCCGCGGGTTCGCGCGGAGCCAGGTCGAGGCAGTTGGAATCCACGGCGACGCCCTGGTGGCGCAGCGCCGAGGCGCGCGTCAGCACGGCTGCGCCGCGCAGGATGTTGTGGGCGATGGGCACGACGCGACGGTTCTCCCAGTTTTCGATCCAGCTGCCGCGAACCCACTCGTTGAACGAGCCCATCGCGGGTCCACACCAGACTTGATAGTCGACCTTGCGGTCCTCCACGCCGGCGTTCGCCCAACTCGAGGATTGGCCGAGGTACCAGCGGAAGACGAGCGCCATCTGGTGTTTCGGGTCGCGTTCGGCCCGTTCGACCTGGCTTGGGTCGCGGTGCAGCCAGAACTCGCGCGTCTGTGCCCAGATCTCGTCCAGCGGCGCGCGGAAGATCGTACCCTCGAGCGTGCTGCGCTGCGCTTCGGGGATCGCGTCGAGGCTCGCGCAGCTGGTATAGACATCGTAGAGCTTCTGGGCCCGCATCGCGAACATGGTGCCGCGCGTCAGCACCTGGAGCTTGACGCCCATCTCGAACATGTCCGCCGCCGGGGCCATGCGCACATCCGCCTGCTCGACCTCGGCGAGCATCTCGCGCACCGTGTCCGACGTGCCCGCTTCGCGGCAGCCCTGGTTTATCGAACCGGTGAGCACGTAAGCCGCGCCCATCGCGAATGCCGCGGCGGCCGAGTGGGGTGTCGACACGCCGCCCGCGGCACCGACGCGCAACGGCCGGTCGTAGGCATGCTCGTTCTGTAAGCGGTCGCGCAACGCGAGGATGGTGGGAAAGAGTGCGAATGCCGGGCGATTGTCCGTGTGTCCCCCCGAATCCGCCTCCGCGGTGATGTCCTGTGCCACCGGAATCGTTCGCGCCATCTCAGCCTGCTCGGCCGTGATGTCGCCGTGACCGATGAGCTCCTGCAGCATCTGCTCCGGAGGCGGGGCGAAAAACTTCCGTGCCACCTCGATGCGCGAGATCTTCGCGATCACCCGGTTCGGCGTGATCACCCGGCCCTCTGTGTCCCGGTGGATGCCGTGCACGCGGTAGCGCACCAGCGGCAGGGTCAGGTCCAGGTAGGCTGAAGCCGACACTAGCCGCACCCCTCGGCGTAGATAGAGGTCGACGATCTTCCGCTCGAGCTCGGGCTCGAAGGGGCTGTGGATCAGGTTGAACCCGTACGGCTTGTCGCCAAGCTTCGCGGAGACTCGGTCGATGGCGTCTTCGACGACTTCGGGCATCAGGCCGGCAGCACCGAAAAACCCGAGCATACCGGCCTGTCCCATGGCCTCGACGACCTCACACGAGCCGATCCCATTCGCCATGGCGCCGGCGACGTAGGGCAAGCGCAGCCCGTATTCGCGGACAAAGCCCGCGTCACCGAGGTGCTCGGGGAGACAGGGTGGTACCAGCGCGCGCACCGCGAGGCCATCCGTCGCGTCGGAAGCGGTGTCGAGGTGGCCGCCCTTGCCGACCAGAGTCGTGCCGTTTCGGTCGACAACGAAAAGGGGCTCGCTGAGAGAGCCCAGGAGGGCGCCCAGATCAGCCGGATGCTCCGTCGAGCAAAGCTGCCCGCCTCCCCAGCGTCCGAGGATGTTTTGCGAAGTAACGATGGCAGTTTCCGTATGGCACTTTCAGTGGTGGGTTTGCAGGATTCTCAAGGAAACAAAGTTATATAGCACTTTCAGCAGTGGTTTTGCAGGGGTCTCGGGCGATCGTCTAAGATTCCGCAAGTACTTGCGTGATTTTTTCGAAATCTAAACCACTCGCGATCATTGTAGACCTCCATGTCGCAGACACAGCACCGTAGAGTCGGGCGTCGACCGTCGAGTACTGAACTCGCCGGGGCGCCTGAGCACGGGTGGTTCGCGATACCGCCGCCGACGCGTGTCGACGCGGTTCAGGTCCTCGTTCGGCCGGTCGTCGAGGGCCGGGCGCCGCCGCCGGGTATCGAGCGGTGGCTAAGCGACGACGAGCACGCTCGTGCCGCGCGCTTCGTGAGAGACCCGGATCGTTGGCGTTTCATCGAGGCGCGCGCCTTACTGCGCTTTGTGCTCGGCCACCATCTTGACATCGACCCGAGCTCCGTTGCATTCGTTCTTTCGCCTGACGGCAAGCCTCAGCATTCGCGTTCGGCGTCCACGCGCGGCGTTGCTTTCAACCTCAGTCACACCATCGGCATGATCGTGGTCGCCCTCGCGGGTGACGGGCAGCGGGTCGGCGTTGATGTTGAGAAATGCGGGTCTCAGGTAGATGCGCGGGAGATCGCCAGCTCGCACTTCTCTCCACGGGAGAGCGCGTATATAGACGCGCTGCCACCGGCGGCGCAGGCTGACGCCTTCCGCCAACTGTGGACGCGCAAGGAGGCGTTGCATAAGGCAGATGGTCGCGGCCTGTCATTGCCCCTGGATACGTTTGATACGCTTGATAATCGCTGCGGCGGTTGGGTCGTTACGGATCTCGAGCTACAAGCCGGACATGTAGGTGCGGTCGCCTACGTGGCGCACCCGAGGCCGCTGGCGATTGAGATGCACCTGCTCTGATTTGAAGCGAGAAAATGCAGCTCCGATGAGCGACTACGTCTCGGCCGGCTCGTCGTAGCTCCACCATCCGGTGATGATGTATTTGTCCTCGCGGGGCGCAACCACACCGCAATGCACATGGGTATAGCCTGCCGGCCACAGCACGGTCTTGCCCTTTGCGGGCCCGGTAACATAATCCTGGTATACGAAACGCGTACCGCCGCCCTCGTGGATGTCGCACAAATAGCTCTGAAACGTCAGTACGCGCCCGGCCACGGTCGGTCCCGCGCTCTCGTAGTGTTCTTCGAAGAAACCGCCTTTGGGCGGGTAGTGCTGGATATTGGGAGTCTCGTTGATGCTACATGAACGCGTGTGGGATCTCAGGTGGGGGAAGCGGTCCATATAGTCCGTGGCGAACTCACCCAGGGCGGTGAAGTACGCATCGAAGACATCCCTGTACCGTTCACGAACGCCAGGCGGTATGTTGCTCAAGGCGAGATCGTAGGAGTCTTTCATCTCCAGGCGGATTTTATGCAGGCCGAGGCGTCCGCGAGTCACACAATTGAGCGCCCTGCATTCTTCGAAGCACCTGATCAGGTCATCACATATGTTTGAATCGGCTATTTGATATTCACGGATGAACTGCATCGGTCTACATCCTCGATCCGTTTGCCGGGTCGTTTTCAACAAGTGAGGCGAACGCGCTGTGATAGAATTTCCGTGGACGCTGTCAGCGAGTGTAAAAATACCCGTATGAGCATCGATGATGCAATCCGGCACCACGAGGCCGGGCGCTTGGGCGAGGCCGAGCGGATCTACAGATCGATGCTGGACGTCGAGCCTCATCACCCGGATGCTCTGCACCTGCTGGGAGTACTGCTGACCCAGGTGGGGGAATACGACGATGCGGTCGAGAATATTCAGGCCGCCTTGGACGTCAACCGGGACTCGGCGCTGTTCCAATCCAGCCTGGCTCAGGTCTATTTCCGGTCGGGAAAACTCGCCGAGGCCATTCAGATGCTGGAACGCGTGGTGGCGCGACAGCCGGGCTCGTTCCAGGCATTCTCCGATCTGGGTGCGGTGCTCCAGGAGTCTGGCGAGCTGGATCGCGCTATCGAAGCCTACCGACGTTCCATCGAGCTGAATCCCGGCGTCGCCATCGTGCACTTCAATCTCGGCACCGCGCTCAAGCGACAGGGCGGCACCGCCGCCGCCATCGCCTGTGTCGAGAAAGCAGTTGCCATGGACGCGACCCAGGCGAGCTATTCAGCCACTCTGGCCGGGTACTATCTTGAAGCGAACGACCCCGCTGCCGCGCTTCGGTCGTGCCGGGTAAGCCTGTCCGTGGCGCCGCGAAATCTAGTGGCGCTGACTTTCATGTCCATTGCGCTCGATCGTCTGGGAGATCGTGAACGTGCGGCTGAAATCGTCGATCTAGGCCGCCTGATTCAGCACAGGCCGCTGGCCGCACCCGCGGGTTACGAGAATGTTTCCGAGTTCAACGATGCGCTTGCCAAGTATGTGCGCAACCATCCGACGCTGAAGACGGAACCGCTGAACAATGCGACGCGATACGGAAAGCATACCGACAATCTTCTAATCAATCCGACCGGCCCGATCCCGGCGCTGGCAGAATTGGTGGACAAAGCCGTGGCCGACTACCTGCAGTCATTGCCGATTGATCCCGCCCATCCCTATCTTGCCCATCGCCCCAGCGAATTCAAATACACGATGTGGTCCGTGGTTATGGATTCCCAGGGGCATCAACTCCCCCACCTGCATCCGGACGGATGGGTGAGCGGCGTGTACTATGTTGCCTTGCCGGAGACAATGCACACGGCGACGGGAGAACACGACGGTTGGATCGAGTTCGGCAGGCCGCTTCGCGAGCTGACGGGTTCGTTAGAACCCGAGGTCGAGACTATCCGTCCGGAAGAGGGCATGATGGTGCTGTTTCCGTCGTATTTCTACCACCAAACCATCCCGTTCGAATCCGCCGAGCAACGGATATGCATCGCATTCGATGCCCTGCCTAGATTTCGATAGCGGGAACCATCGGAAAAGCCGGTAGTCAATCAGAACACCAGCCACGAGCAGTCGGGATGCGGCAATGAAATCTGATCGACCGGGTGTTTCACGCGCATACCGCCGGCGATTTCTCGGCGCCACCGTGGGCGGCATGGCGGCGATGTCGCTGGGTGGCATCGGACTTGTTGCAGGCGGGGCGGCCCGCGCGTACGAGTACGGGATCCTCGACCAGGTGGCGCCGGAGTTGGAGGTGGACTTCTGGCTGGATCGGGATGGGGCGCCCACCAGCTATACGATCGGCGCCTCCCAAGGTAGCTGGATCTATCTCGAGTGTTTCCAGAACTGGTGTCCGGGCTGCCACAAGTACGGATTTCCGACCTTGAAAAAAGTTGCCGATGCATTCGACGGCGATGACCGGGTGTCGGTGGTGGCGGTTCAGACGGTCTTCGAGGGATTCGGCAGCAATACACGCGAGGCGGTTCGCGAGTTGCAACTGCGCTACGAGTTACCCATTCCCATGGGCCACGATCCAGGGACGCCGGACGGTGAGCGCCTGCCGAGCACGATGCTGAACTATCGCACCGGCGGAACACCCTGGACCATCGTCATCGAGCCCGGCGGCACCGTCGCCTACAACAATTACCATATCGACGGCGATAAATTTATCGAGCTGCTGAAGAAGCAGCTGGGCTGAGCGGCCTGTTCAGCTTACTTCCAGAGCTGCAAAATCAGCTCATATCCGCCACTGATTGGAACGGCAGCGGCAGGTTCAACCACTTGCTCAGGGTTTCGTTGAATTCCTTGAGGCTGACCGGCTTGGTCAGATAGGCGTCGCATCCGGAAATCTTGCCTTTGGCTTTGTCGTGGCTGGACGATTTTCCAGTCAGCATGACCACGGGAATGTGATTTTTCTCCTTGTCCCTTTTGACAGCCTTGCAAACCTCGTAGCCATCCTTTCCCGGAAGCACCACTTCCAGAAACAGGATGTCGTAGTTCTTGGCCTCGATGAGCTCCAGCGCCGAGTCGCCGTCCTCGGCAAACTCCGCGGTGATGCCCGCACGGCGCAATGCAACGCTGACCTGCTTGCGAGCCGGCAGGCTTTTGTCGACGACCAGCGCCTTGTAGGTTCCGGCCGCAACGGCGGGTGCCGGTGCCGTGCTTTCGGCTTTCAGGGCCGGGGCTTCTGGCTGCGTTCGGTCGGCGCCGTTCAGCCTGTCCTCCACGAGCTTGTCCAAGGCGCCCAGCATGCGCGTTGTCGTGAACGGCCGCTTCACCCAGTAATCGCACTCGGACTTTTTTCCGTCGCCGATGACGACCGCAGGGAAATCCTGTCGTTGCGAGCGAATTCCCTCGAACCGGCTTGTGGCATCCGCATCGCTCGTGTCCACCAGCGCGATTTCCGCCGTATGGTCCTGTGCTTGTTCGACGATTCGGTAGACGTAGTCCCGGGACTCTGACAGGGAAAGAATCCGTTCGACCAACTCCCGCTCGAACTCGGGTATGCCGAAGATGGCTACTGCGTAGCGGTTATCCGATTTCATGTCGAACCAGAAGCCTTGTCTGGTTAAACCGAAACCAGGCCGCTCTGAAGGGCGAGGCGAACGAGCTCAGTGGCGTTCTTCAGCCCCAGCTTCTGGAGAATGCGGGTGCGCTGATTGTTGATGGTCTTGCTGCTGCGGGAGAGCTTGACAGCGATCTCAGCCGCCGAGCGTCCCTCGGCCAGATGGGTAAAAATCTCCCGCTCACGAACCGACAGGCTGTCGAGCTTGTCACGAGCAACCGCTTCCCTCGATGGTTCAGGCCCCCCCGCGGATGCCGGTACGACCTGAATGAGGCCTTCGGCCTGTAAGCGGTCAATTGGATGTGGGTTCGAAATCGTTCTGTGGCCGTTAGCAACAATGCGTCGACAGGTTTCGACGATGCTCTCGGCCAGAAGCCTGGCGGCTTCAATGTCGGTGCCGTCCGAGCGGATCTGCTCGGCGTTGGCCTGGACCTGACGAATGCAGGAGAGCACCGTGTCGAGACTGATCACCGGGGCGTTCTCCGCAACCGGGCTTGGATCGGCATTAAGTGGGCGATACTGCAATTTTGCACTCATAATCTCGTCTCGAATCGCTCAGGACACGCGCAGCTCCGATGCGTTCGTGCCCGCGGGATACTCCCTGGAATCGCCGGCGCCGTCGTCCTGGCCGGCGCTCTGATTTGTCAGCTCGTCGCTGGTCTTCTCCAGCCGTCGCACCAGGGTCTTCAGAAAGACCTTGTTGAAGCGGGCCTGAACCGAATCCTGCGCTTGTTCCATCTGCGTCTCGTTGATCCTCAGGATTCGAACATCGTTGAGGGCCGAGATGGTGGCGGTTCGACGGCTTCGCGCGAGATAACCCATCTCGCCGAAACAATCTCCCGCCTTGAGCGTGGTCAGATCCTGGCCGCGCTTCTTCACCACGACATCGCCGGTTATGAGGACACAGAAGGAGTAGTCGTCCAGACCTTCTTTGATGATTGTTTCACCTGGGCCGTACTTCTCCCAATCTCCTACAAACAGGACTTCATCCAACTCGTCGTCGGAAAAGTCGTTGAAAAGCGGGATCTTTCTCGCCATCGTCAGCTTGTCGGCGTCCGGTTTCTCGGCGGAGCTGCCGGCGAGCGACGGAAATGCGGCCACCAGGGCCGACGCGAATTCGCTACCCGTCTGATAGCGCTCGCCCGGATCCTTCATCATGGCCCGCTCGACGATGTCGATCACGTTTTCGGGAAGCTCGGGACGCACTTTCGCGAGCGATGGCGGTTCTTCGTTGACTATGTCTTTGACAAGCTGGGCGAAACTCCCAGCCTGGAATGGCGGCTCGCCAGTCAAAAGCTCGAACATCACCACGCCCAGGGAATAGAGATCCGTGCGGCCGCTCAGCTGCTCGTCCCGGAGCTGCTCGGGTGACATATACCGCGGCGAGCCCATGATGCCCATGACATAGGTGGATTCTTCGGTCGGTAGCTGCGCGACCCCGAAGTCGCCGATCTTGACGTCGGCATCGTCGGTCAGCATGAGATTCGACGGCTTTATGTCGCGATGAATGACGCCGCGGCGGTGGGCGTAGTCCAGAGCCTTGGCGCAATCGAATATGACCTGGGCGACTCTCGCCAGAGGCAGCAGCCGCCCGGGTTTGCAGTAGGACTCCAGGGTCGTTGCGCCGTCCACGTATTCCATCACCAGATACGGCTCCTCGTCCTCTTCGCCTGCGTCCAGGACCCTGGTGATGTTGGGATGATCGAGCACCTCCGCCGTATGGGCTTCGTTGAAAAACATCTTGCGCGCCACGCGTGCGGTCTCGTCCTCCATCCCCGGGCTCAGCTTACACACCTTGATGGCCACGTCCCGGTCGTGGAACGGGTCATATCCGATATACACGACACCCATATTTCCGCGCCCCGCGGCCCCGACGACGGGATACTTGCCGATCTTATGAGGCAGATCCGACATCAGATGGCGCGTCCAAGAATCGCGTTGCTCATGACGTGTATCCTCCAGGCGACGTCGGGCCGCCCTGGTCCCGGTCGCCCCCGGCGCGGGGTTCTTACCAGTCAATATCGGCGCGTGGGCGCCGTGTAGTAGGGTGCAGCGGGGATTTGTGACTCGGTTCACGGCCCCACGGTGCGGCCCCGGTGCGTCCCTGACACGGCCGTGGCCAGCCCCGCCGGGGCCCGTCATGTTCTCCAGGCAGTGGCAATAACCCTTTTGTTCGTGGGGGTTTATCCAGGATTCCCGGGCTGGCAGGCCTCCCAGTGCCTGATTTCTCCTGAATTTAGACGACACTTGTCAACCGGCGTGGCAAGTGTTGGAATGTACGCGGTTACGAAGCGGGGACCCCTTGGGATGACATTCCAGGTAGTATCCGCTCCGGGGCCCAGGTGCTAAGAGGCATAACGAAACAACGCCTCTCCTTGCATCGGTGGCACTCCTATCCTTTTAGTGAACCAGTGAACCAGAAGACAAGGGGGGTTCAAGAATGAGAAAGTACAGCCTGTTAGGTCTCGGCGCCGGTGTTCTCGCCGTATTGTCGATGGCCGCCACACCCGTCCTCGCTGAAGGCACGCTCGATATCGTGCAGAAGCGCGGTCATCTCCGCTGCCAGGTCGGTCCTCCGTCACCCGGCTTCTATCAGCTGTCCGCCGACGGCACCTGGTCCGGTAGCGACGTTTCCGTATGCCGCGCCGTTGCGAGCGCGATCTTCGGCGATCCCAACAAGGTGGAATTCCAGTCCGTGACCAGCGCGGTGCGTTTCACGGCGCTTGCCAATGGCGAGTCCGACATGCTCTCGCGTACCGCCACCTGGACGGCGTTCCGCGATACCCAGCTCGGTCTGGATTTCACCGCGGTGAACTTCTATGACGGCCAGGGCTTCATGGTACGGAAGGACTCCGGCGTCAACAGCGCCTTCGAGTTGAAAGGCGCCACCGTGTGCGTGGCGACCGGTACGACCACGGAGCTCAATCTCGCCGACTTCAGCCGCGCCAACAATCTGGATTTGCAGCCGGTGGTGTTCGAGGACAACAACGTGCGTAACGACACCTATCTGAAGGGTGGCTGCGACGCGCTCACCAACGATAAATCCGGCTTGGCGTCGAACAAGGCCGGCTTCCCGAATCCCGGTGACCACCTGGTTCTGCCGGAGACCATCTCCAAGGAGCCGCTGGCTCCTGCCGTGCGTCAGAACGATTCCCAGTGGATGTCCCTGGTTCGGTGGACGGTTTTCGCATTGATCGGCGCCGAGGAGATGGGCATCAACTCCAAGAACGTGGACGAGATGCGCAAAAACCCGCCGTCGCCTGAGCACGCGCGCTTCCTGGGCGTCGAGGGTGATCTGAACAAGGGTCTAGGCATCCCGAAGGACTGGGCTTACAACATCGTCAAGAAGGTCGGTAACTACGGAGAGATTTACGACAAGTACATGGGCGACGGTTCGCCACTGGGTATCGGGATCCCCCGTGCTGGCTCGGCCAATGCACTTTGGACCGAAGGCGGGTTGATGTACTCGCCGCCGTTCCGGTAGTAAGGCAATCGAGCATGCCCGGCCGGATTTCCGGCCGGGCATGGTGTGTTTCCTGGTTGCGCCGCAACTGGGGGAGGAGGCACTGAGATGGCCGCAGTAATCGAGCGGGAATCACGGGATTCGCGATCGACCTTTGCGAAGATTGTCAACGACGAGCGCAATCGGTCGATTTTCTACCAGATACTGGTATTCGGCATTATCGGCTGGGTATGCTGGTATCTTTTCACCAACACCACCGCCAACCTGGAAGCTCGGGGCATGGCCTCCGGTTTCGATTTTCTGGGCTCGACGGCTGGCTTCAGCATCGCCTGGTCGATTATTCCCTACAGTCCCACCGATACCTACGGCTACGTGTATCTGGTCGGTATCGTCAACACTCTGATGGTGTCGTTGCTGGCCATCGTGCTGACGACGATTCTGGGTTTCATCATCGGCGTCCTCAGGCTTTCCCACAACTGGCTGATCTCCACCATAGCCGCGTGGTATGTGGAGATCATCCGAAACACACCGCTGCTGCTGCAGATCCTTTTCTGGTATCTGGCGGTGTTCAGCGTGCTGCCCCGACCGAAGCAAAGTATCGACCTCGGGGCCATGGGCATTTTTCAGCTCAACAACCGCGGCTTGTATTTTCCCGAGCCGCAGCCTGGTGATCTTTTCTGGATAACCATGGTCGCCATGCTGGTGGCGGTGGTGGCGGTTTATTTCCTGGCCATCTGGGCCAAACGTCGGCAGCTCGCGACCGGTGAGCGCTTCCCGGTTTTCTGGAGTTCCCTGGGTGTCCTTTTCGGCCTGCCCATTCTGGTGTACCTGGTAACGGGATCGCCGCTCGAGTGGAGCATTCCCGAGCTCAAGGGCTTCAATTTCCAGGGAGGTACCAAGCTGCCGCCATCGTTCCTGGCGTTGTTCATCGCGCTCGTCATCTACCACGCCTCCTACATCGCTGAGAATGTGCGCGCGGGGATTCTTTCCGTCAGCCACGGCCAGACCGAGGCATCCAGCTCTCTGGGTTTGAAGCCCGGATGGACGCTGCGGTTGATCATCATCCCCCAGGCGATGCGCGCCATCATGCCGCCATTGATCAGTACCTGGATGACGGTGGTGAAGAACTCGTCTCTGGCGATTGCCATCGGTTACCCGGACCTGGTGGCGGTGTACATGCAGACGTCGTTGAATCAGTCGGGACACGCCATCGAGATCGTGGCCATGGTGATGCTGTTCTATAGCTCGGTGAGCCTGACCATCTCCGCTGCTATGAACTACTACAACGAGCGCGTGCAGCTCAAGGAGCGTTGACCATGGCCAGCGTCGAATCATCGTCCGGCGACGTCATCGTCTTCACCCCGAAGGCGAGCAAGCCGCCGCCAGCCACAACGGTCGGTGTGCTCGGTTGGCTGCGGGAGAACCTGTTCTATTCCTGGTTCAGCGCCGTCCTTACCTTTGCCACGCTTTACCTGATATTCATTACGGTGGTGGCCCTGTATCAGTGGGGCATTGCCGATGCCGTCTGGGAGGCCGAGTCGCGGCGTCAATGCCTCGACACCAGCCCCCACGGCGCCTGCTGGGCGGGCATCATCACCTGGTTCAACGCCATCATGTACGGCCGCTTCCCCGACGTCGAGCAATGGCGCGTCAACCTGGGGTTCATCCTCCTGTTTCTGTGGATGGCCCCGATGTGGTTCCCGCGTCTGAAGGGCAAGATAGGCATCGGAATCATGGTCGTTGCCCTGTATCCGTTCCTCGCTGGCTATCTGTTCGCGGGCGGCGAGCGTGGCTGGTTCATGCAGTTCATGGTTTTCCTCGCGGTGACTGCATTCATCAACAGCTGGCTGCACGTCATTCTCTCCCTGACAACCGGGCGAACGCTGGGGGAGTGGATCGTCGGCTTGACGGGCTTCACCGACAAGCACGAGCGCCTGCACAAGTACCCGCACCTTGGCTTCACCGCGATCGTTTTCGCCATCGTCTATTTTTTTCTGGGCGATTGGTCCGTCGTAGCGGTAAATACCAATCTCTGGGGCGGCCTGTTCCTCACTCTGGTGATAGCCGGTGTCGCCATCGTTGCCGCGTTGCCCGGCGGAGTCACGTTGGCGCTCGCGCGGCGCTCCAACATGCCCGTCATACGCGTCTCGGCAATCGCTTTCATCGAGCTATTCCGGTCGGTGCCGCTGATTACCGTGCTGTTCATGGCCGTTACGATGATGCCGCTGTTTCTGCCGGCCGACGTTCAACTCAACAAGCTCGTGCAGGTGATTATCGGTATTTGCCTGTTCGCAGCGGCCTACATGGCCGAGGTCGTACGTGGCGGGTTGCAGGCAGTTCCCAACGGGCAGTACGAAGCCGCCAAGGCCATGGGGCTCACCTACTGGAAAAGCATGAACCTCATCATCCTGCCCCAAGCGCTGAAGCTCATGATTCCCAATATCGTGGGAAATTTCATCGGCCTGCTGAAGGATACGACCCTGGTGTCCATCATCGGCCTGTACGACATGTTGCTGATGCTGAAGGCGACCGGGCAGAATCCCATCTGGATCGGTCTGCACACGGAGCCGTTGATGTTCGGCGCCCTAATCTACTTCATCCTCTGCTTTGCCATGTCGCAATACAGCCAGTCCCTGGAGAGAAAGCTGAAAACGACGCTCTAAGATCAGGATCGATGGCAGAACAGGTACGCCAATGAGTGATGAAGCACTAGCCGGCTCAGAGGAACACATTGCATCGGCGATCTCCGACGAGATCGTCATCACGTTCGACGATGTCAATAAGTGGTACGGTGAGTTCCATGTTCTGAAAGACATCAATCTGGCCGTGCGGAAGGGCGAGCGCATTGTCATATGCGGGCCTTCCGGGTCCGGGAAGTCGACCTTGATCCGCTGCATCAATCGACTGGAGCCGCATCAGGACGGGCACATCGCGGTCAACGGGGTGAGTCTCGACGGCAACGTCAAGAATATCGATGCCATCCGCAGCGATGTGGGCATGGTGTTTCAGAGCTTCAATCTGTTTCCGCATCTCACCGTGATTGAGAACTGCACCCTGGCGCCCATGTGGGTAAAGAAGATGCCCAAGGCGGAGGCAGACGAGATCGCCGAGAAGTATCTCGCGCGCGTGAAAATCCCCGAGCAGGCGCGGAAGTACCCGGGGCAGCTTTCCGGCGGCCAGCAGCAACGTGTCGCCATCGCCCGATCGCTGTGTATGAATCCGTCGATCATGCTTTTCGACGAGCCGACCTCGGCGCTGGATCCGGAAATGATTGCCGAGGTGCTGGAAGTCATGGTGGAGCTGGCCGAATCCGGCATGACGATGCTGTGTGTGACCCACGAGATGGCGTTCGCCAAGAGAGTCGCCGATCGCGTTATCTTCATGGACTTCGGGGAAATCGTCGAGGAGAATGCCCCCGAGGAGTTCTTCGGAAACGCAAAAGTCGATCGTACCCAGCTGTTCTTGAGCCAGATTCTGGCCCACTGACGATTCACAGCGCGCGGGGCGCGTGACGACCCGGTCTGGATTCCGAACTATGGCGATTCTCGTGCGTGCGCCGATCCTCCTCTCCTGCATGCTCTTGCTGTCTATCCAGGTTCTGGCACAGGATGAGCCACGCCCCGTCCGGCGAATGGGCGCCTATCAGTGCCTCGACTGTGCCGCCGGCGGTTTTCTCATGGGCATCCGCCAGGGAAGCTACGGCCGCGTGCGTCGGGAGTTTCCACCGTACCGGCGATTGTGCGTGGCCAGCTATCAAGATATTGCTGGCGAGCAATACGTGTTCTTCCAGCTCGAGCCCATGACGTCCAGGACGGACGGCGCGTGGACTATTCGGCGAGAACGAAGCGGCTCTGGCATGAGCCCGAGTGGCGAGCGTTACGCACGCATCACGCTGGACGATGGCGGTTGGCCTGACGGCGGCGAATGGGGTCTGAAGTCCAGCTCGTGGAATGCCGAGTGCCACGATCTGAAAGCGCAGTGACTTCAACTCCCGCGGAGTGTCCATGGACTATCGAACAGCCAGCGAAGGTGATCTCCCGTTGCTCGCCGAGCTCAACCAGCAATTGATCCACGACGAAGGTTATCCCAACTCCATGCCCGTCACCGAGCTGGAGTATCGTATGCGTGCGTGGCTGATACGGGCTTACACGGCGGTGCTGTTCCTGAACGATGGTAACGTAGTGGGATACGCACTCTACCGAAACGACGATACGGGGATTTTTCTGAGGCAGTTCTTCATCTGCCGGGCCGAGCGGCGTAAAGGCCTTGGGCGTGCCGCCATGGACCTGCTGTTCGGACGTATCTGGCCCGATGGTGCAGCGATCTCCCTGGAAGCGTTGTGCGCGAATAAGGCCGCCATCGCCTTCTGGCGTGCCGTGGGATTCGAGGACTACGCACTTACACTGCGACGCCGGTCATGAAATTCGCCACTATTGTCAATCGACTGGATACCCCCGCGGCCTACGCCTGGTCTATTCACGACAACGCCAGGAAACGGCTCAACAAGGGCGAGGACATCATTCTGCTGAGTGTCGGCGATCCGAATTTCGAAACTCCCCATGGGATCACGCAAGCCGCGGTAAAAAGCCTCGAAGCCGGGCGCACGCACTACGGCTTCTTTGCCGGGGAACCCGGATTGCGTCAGGCGATTGCGGATAGACACGCCGCGCTCACCGGGCAGAGCGTATCCCCGGACCAGGTGGTGATTTGTCCCGGCGCGCAGAATGGACTGTACACGGTGGTCCTGTGCCTGGTGGAGCCCGGTGACGAAGTGCTCGTGCCGGAGCCACGCTAC
>Ga0255058_10000041_pt1 | contig 72147 bp, 65 predicted proteins | sample Cases_109_9_MG_FD_188637 | JGI IMG/M metagenome (GOLD analysis project Ga0255058, IMG submission 188637) | Seawater microbial communities from Amundsen Gulf, Northwest Territories, Canada - Cases_109_9 | ecosystem: Environmental > Aquatic > Marine > Gulf | place: Canada: Northwest Territories...
AGAATCGAGCACCGGGTCAAGCGATTTCCGAAGGCCTACAAAGAAGACCTCGGCCGGCTGCCGGGTCGCATCGATGACCTGATGAAGCAGTTCGTCGCTCAAGGCGACTGACGCGCCGATCAGTAGAGGACGGCCGGTTCGCCAAAAATCGGTCGCAGGATTTCGACACTTCTATCACTTGCCCTGGCCAACGCGTCAAGCCATTGAACTGATGCGACTACGTTATCGATTGAAGTGGGAAACAGTTTTGTCTGCCCGAACGGCTGAGTGAAATCGTCATAATGAATGACGAAGACGCGCGTTGCGCCAGTCGACTCGATAACCTGATGCCAATAATCGCTCGCGTATTTTCGACCCTGACTGGTTAATCCTGCAACACTCATCATCACCACGTCTGCCTGTACTTCTGCCAAGGCATCTTCGATAAAGCCGGCGCTCCCTTGCACCAGCGTTGTGCCTAACGGATGAGAAATCAGTACGGACCAGCTGCCACCCTCACGCCACTCGGTGATATCAGCAGGTTGATTCACAGGCTCGGACATGAAGCCGGAGATCAGGTGACCGTCGCCGAATCCGTTTGGCACGTGCCTGGATGTGATAAAGGTAATCGCAAACTTACCGAACTCAACTGTGTCGCCATTAGTGACAAGAATAATCTGCTCGTCCGGTACGTCGGCGCCGCGTGCAATGTTGGCAGTCGACTCCGTGCCGACTACGGCGGCACTCGAGCGGTTGGCTACCGCACCGACGTCCATCGCGTGATCGTAGTGCGAGTGCACCGGAATAACGGCGGCGAGACGCCGCACCCGGAACTCATCAAGTGCGTAGTTAACCGTCGCAACGTCCGATTCGAACGGCCGTCGAAAAACAATGTCGAGAATGCCCGGTCTTGAGAAAAAACCATCGATCAGGATCTGTGTTTCGTCGTCATCGAACAACAGCGTGGAGACGCCCAGCCAGGTGACTTTGACGCCATCGGCGCCCGTCTCTGTAATCTCGGACGATTGAAGTCTTAGCGCTTCGACGGACGGCCGATCCTGCCAGAGCCAAAGACTCGCAGGTACGATGACGATTACCGCTGCGCCAAGCCCGATCCCAGTTCTCTTTAACCAGAACAACGCTTTTTTCATGCGTTCACCATACCACTAACCCATACTCGATTAAGACACAGAACGGCATCTGTTATGGTTGTCAATTAGAGAACCGCATGACAAGAGAAAAGATTGATGAATATGAATCAAGTGACATTGCCGGCCACGAATATAGCCGAATCGGTTTCTTTCTACCTCAAGCTGGGTCTGAAACAAATAGTGGACTCGGCGCATTACGCGCGATTCGAGTGTCCTGATGGTGATGCCACGTTTTCAATTCATGTTGCGGATGAATCACAGCTCGGCGGCGGCGCCGCTATTTATTTCGAGCACGAGGAATTGGACGCCCTCTGCAGCCGATTGCATGGCGAGGGTCTTGAGTTCTCGCAGATGCCAAAGGACGAGAGCTGGCTGTGGCGCGAGGCATGGCTCAACGATCCTTCCGGGAATTCTATCTGCCTTTTCTGGGCAGGCGAAAACAGAAAGAATCCGACCTGGCGTATCGATTAGCAGGTTCTACTGTCCGACTGCGATCCTCGCCAGATGTCCGGCGATCGGCGCGAGATAGTTGCCCATCGCGTAGCCCAACAAGGCCATAAGAATCGATACCGGCACCAGGCTGGGCCGGTGAAACGCGGCGACGATAGGTGCCGACGCTGCGGCGCCAATATTAGCTGCCGAAGCGATTGCCACGCTGTGCACATCGACTTTGAAGAGCTTCGCCCCTGCCAGGCAAAATAAACCGTGAATTACGATCCAGATGAGTGCGCCGAGCAGGAATGCTGGTGCCTGCCCGAAACCTTCGATGCTGGCCCGGGCCCCCATGCCGGCGACGAATACGTAAATCATTGCGGTGCCGATCGCGGTCGGATTAGGCAAGCGCGAAACGGGCGTTGCAGAAAGCGCCAATGCGATCGTCGTGATCAGGAGAATGCGCCAGGTCGATTCTGACAGCAAGGTTTCGAGGGACGGATAGCTCTGCATCATTGCGTTGAAGAATATCGATGCAAGCGAGCTGGCCACCCAAGTTACACCGATCGCAATTGCAGTGAGGTAAATATAATCGCGCATAACCGGTGCTCTTTCTTCTTCGATGACAGCCTCGGAAGCGGCGTCCATCATGCGCATGCGATCCTCGGGTACCTTTGCCCATGCGTTAAACCGGTCCGCGAAATTTCTTGAAGCAAGAAGGAGCGGCAGCCAAATGATATAGATAACGTTGTCGGCGAGTACGGCCAGTCCGAACTGCTCCGGCGGCGTGTTCAGCATTTCACTCGTCGCTGCCATGTTTCCTGTGCCGCCAATCCAGCTTCCCGCGAGTGCGCCGAATCCGGTCCATGCATCCGGCGCCAGCCAGCGATGCACGATAACGTATGCGACAACAGCGCCGACCATCACGCCGACGGTGCCCATGAGCATAACCAGGACACCCTTTCCCATGATTCGAATGGCAGCCGGAACATTGACCTTTAACAGCATCAGGACGATGAAGGCTGGTAAAACGTAACTGCTCAATCCGGCGTAGACGGGTGAGCCGGCCGGGATAACGTCAAGGTTGTTTAGAAAGACAGGTGTCGCGTAGATAAACAACAGTGGTGGAAGGTACTGAAATAATTTCCATTCCGTTATCTGATCGACTAGGAACCAGAAAGCGGCGACCGCACTTAAGACGGCGAGCACTCCGCCAGGAGAGCTGATCAAGGCATCCGACATGATATGAACCCGTGCTGCAGATATGCGGCGCAGTATATCTAATATCTATTGTTGGTTTTTAGGAAAAGCTGAGCTGGGCGCTCAAATCCTTGCGTGTCTCTTCGTCGGTCAATGCAGCTGCTTTAACAGTCATCCAAACCGCATCCCAGTCCTTGATCTTGCAGGGGCCGAAAACGAATTTCGCGATGTAGCTGTTCAAGTCGCGCACATGAAGGACATTCTTCTCCAGCGGTGATGTAAATTGCACGCTGCCTGTGAATACAACCAGATTGGCGACAGGTACTTTGGGCACCACTTTTTGCAATGCCTTTGTTCTGCCCTCGTTTTGGATCATCGGGTTGAGGAACTTGCGTCGCTGAACGCCATCGACATTCGTCCATTGCGGCTCTTCGGGCCCGCCAAATACGATGCCATTGTAGTGCTTGGTTTGAATGCAGATGATTCCGCCGGAGGTCAGGATGGCGTGATTTATCTTCGTAAGCCCACCATATGCGCCAGGCAAGATGAAATCTTCCAGAACGTCGGGGCTCTTTTGTGACAGGATTCTTCGGATTCGCCGCTTGCCGAATTCCGCCGTGACAAGGTTGGCAACGCGGGTGGCGGACGCGCGAAAGAAGAGCGTGAGTAGCAGGGCACAGGCAATCGCTATGACAAACATGGCGGGGCCGACGTTGGTCAGGCCGGTGACGAGTTCAGTCGAGGAGTCCGCGGCAACCTGCACTGCTTCGACCGGCTCGGCGTCGGCGGCAATCGCCGTCGCAGTCGATAGCCAGAACCCAAGGGCGGAAAAAACAGGAAACACGCGAGAAATCATGAATCTAGATTAGAATTATTCGATACAGGAAGCATCGTAATAGGTCACGTTTTGGAAATCTAGCGCCTCATCGGGCGCCGAAGCCGCGAATGGCGTGGTCTCGCAGCTATTGATGGGCCGGGTAGGCCAGATAATAGCCGTCTACACGCTTAAGCTTGATCGCTGTCCCATAGGTCGTGCGCAGGTTTTCCTCGGTCAGGACCTCTTCCTTTGGCCCGTCCGCAACGATCGACCCCTCGCGGAGGAGCACGATGCGCTCGATATCGGGCGGAATCTCATTGAGTAGATGGGTCACCAGGACGATATTTTTCCCGTTTCGGACGAGGTCGCGAATACGTGCGAGATAGTCGAAGCTGGCAGAGAGATCAAGGCCGGCAGTCGGCTCGTCGAGGATCAGGGTATCCGGGTCATGCACGAGTGCGCGCCCAAGCAGGCAGCGACGCTGCTGTCCGGTGGACATTTTGCCGAGTTGCGTATCCGCCAGGGAATCCACGCCGAGGTCTTTCATCACCTCTCTGGCAGATTTTTTCTGCGCATCGCTGATGCGTCCGGCCAGCATCCCGTGAATGCCGACGCTGGACAGATAGCCCGAAAGAACGACATCGAGGGCCGAAATCGTGCTTCGATATCTTGTCTGCAGATCGTGAGAAACGACACCGATGTGCGAACGAAGCTGCCAGACATTCCATCTCGATCGACCGAGAATGCGAACCCACGAGTTGTCGTCGAGGACCGGATAGATCTCCCGGTTGACGACTTTGAGCAATGTCGTCTTGCCGGAGCCATTCGGGCCCAGGATCGCGACCTGTTCGTGTTGCTCGATCGTCAGGCTGAAATTATCGAATACCCGCGTTGTGCCGCGATAAATTGTCGCGTTGTGGATATCGATGAGTGGTGCGTCGTTCATGGGTCAGTACGCAGATTTTCTTGTCAAAATTCCTGCGTCAAGCGGCGCGGCGCCCAGGATTTGAATTCTTCGTATGCTGGCTTCGGATCATCCGGTCTATATTCCTCGAGACGCTCCGCCAACCATTGGAACCACTCGAATGCGTCCGGTGAATCGAGTTCGTCGCGCAGGCCCGATGCCCAGGGTTCCAATTTACGCCACAGCACGCAAACGCTCGTGCCAACGAGATTGCTGACGACGAGGAACGGCACGATGCGCCGGAAGGTCATGACGCCGATATTTTCCATCGTCGTACTGATCAGCATGGCTGCATCTTCGATCTTCGTCTTTTTCGTTCTCATGTCTTCGGCACTCATGCCCTCGGGTAAATGCAAGATTGTCTTGTATGCCTCGGTAAATTTCGGGCTCGCAAAAAAGCGAAACAGTTCGATTGCCGCAAGCTCGCGTCGTTGCTGGCGTATTTGCCGCATTTGAAGTACTGCGAAATACAGACCACCGATAACGATGAGTACGCCAAGAATTTCCGCCACGTTGGCGAACATCGATAGTTCAGTCATGTCGATATTTATCCTTTTGATTGGGGATGGTGATACTACTCGTTAACTCGCCAGGCTTCAGACTTGCTGTGTCTTCCATTTGCCGCGACGGAAAACCAGAACACCCAGGATGGTCAGTGTGGACTCCGCCACGATGAGCGACATGAAAACGCCGTTCGGCCCAAAGCCCAGCGGTTCCGCCAGCCAGTATGCCAGAGGGATTTGCAGTGCCCAGAAGCAGATGAAGTTCAATACGGATGGCGTATAAGTATCACCCGCGCCATTTATCGCCTGAATGACGATCATCCCGACGGCGTACATCGGATAGCCGATCCCCAAAATGCGAATACAGCTCGTGCCGTAGCGAACAACCTCCGGTTCACTGGAAAACAGGCCGACAATCTGTGGGGCAAGTGCTACGGATATCAGGCCCAGAATTCCCATAAAAATCGCGTTGTATCGTGACGCTCGCCATACAGATTTTTCGGCTCGGTCCGGCCGACCGGCACCGAGATTCTGGCCCACCAATGTTGCGCATGCATTACCGAGACCCCAGGCGGGCAAGAACGCGAATTCGATCAGGCGCAGAGCGATGGTATAGGCGGCGATCGGTGCGCTGCCGTAGATCGCGACGATTCGCATGATTACGATCCAACTCGCCGTGGATATCAAAAACTGGCCGATCCCGCCGATCGACACCTTGATCAAGCGCGCGATGATTTTCGGAACGATGACGCATTGCCTGAGTTGCAGCTTCAATCGGCCATTCCTGCTGAACAGTGCATAGACAAGATAAGCGACGCCGATGCCACGGCCAATCGTCGTGGCAACTGCCGCGCCGGTAACGCCAAGTTCGGGGAACGGGCCAAGACCGAAAATCAGACAGGGATCGAGCACAATGTTGATCGCGTTTGCGAGCGTCAGTGACCGCAACGCGATCGGCGCATCTCCGGCGCCGCGAAAGGCGGCATTGAGCAGAAACAGGAACAGGATGCTGGCGTTGCCCCCGAGCAACACGGCCGCAAATCCCGTGCCCTCCGAGACAACCGCCTCGTTGGCACCGATCAGGCGAAGCAGATCGGCTGCGTAAATCACACCTGTGTAACCGATCAGGATAGCCAAACCGACTCCTATCCAGACAGCCTGCCCGGTTACGACGGCGGCGGCTTCGGGATCTTTTTCTCCGATGCTGCGCGATACCATCGCCGTCACGCCCATGCCGAGGCCGATAGCGACTGCATAAAGTACCGTTATCAGCGCTTCTGTCAGCCCAACCGCGGCAATCGCGTTGGTGCCGAGTCGAGAGACGAACGCGATGTCGACAACAGCGAAGATCGCCTCCATCGCCATCTCCAGCATCATGGGTATGGCCAGAAGACCCAACGCCCGGCCGATTGGGCCTACAGTAAAGTCGATTTCGTTGTCGCCGAGGGACTCTCTGACGAAGGCGCGGGCGGTCGCCCAGAAGCTCTGCTGTCGTGGTCCGTTCAAGTAATTGTCGGGAATTCGGATCTTCCGTAATCCTTTTCCCATTCAGCAATCAGCGCTCGATTGTCGTGTTGCCACGGGTGAAAATCTTTGCGGTAGAAACTCATGTATGCAGAGAACACGCGGCGGAGTATTCCCGGCTTAATAAAAAGATATTTGAAACCGTCTCGCCACTCGCGGAGACTCCAGAGCTTGCCGTCGTGCTTGAGCATTATGCAGAGATTCCGAAACGTATCTCTGAAAAAGAAAAACGTGTTCATGATGAGCGCCTGACGCCGTTCACTGACCGTGCCACCAACGGCGATGTAGACATCGAACGCAACCGCTTTGTGCTCAGTCTCCTCTACGCCGTGCCACAGCCATAGTGCAGCCACCTGCGGATTGGCGTCCGCCAGTGCGTCCTTGTGCGTCAGCATGTCGTTCGCCATGATCGCTGTCAGATGCTCACTGGCGACTGTGCCGGCAAGGCAGCGTCGGGGCGACAACTCCCGCTGCGCCCACGCCATCCTGTCGCGTAGCGGCTTCTCGAATCGAACCAGGTCGTATCCTCGCTGCTCGCAAATCAACTCGTTGTACTTCTGATGTTGCTGACGGTGGATCGCTTCCTGGCCCTGAAACGAGGTGATTTCGTCGACGAGCCGGGGATCATCGATCTCGTTCCGGTAGTGGCGAACACTGTCGATGAAGAATTTTTCGCCTAGCGGAAACAGCAGGGACATGGCATTGAAGTAGGCGGTCCTGAACGCGCTGCCGCCGTGCCAGTCGCCGGCAAGCGCCTCCGCCAGCTCGAATTCCGGGCGGCGCGGCGTGAAATTCAATGCATCGGGACTATTACTTTGTTTGCTTGTCATCGCCGACCTCTAGTCACCAGAATCGCTCCGCAACAACGACTCCAGCTCACTTGCCGTATCCTTAGCGCTCTGAATCAGGCGCGCTTCGTCGTGGTGTATCGCATGCTGCTCTACCAGCAGGCGCTTGTCACGCTCGCGGAAGGTCTCCAGTGCAATTGCGACTTCAGTCTTGTCGGAGCCAAGCAATTCGAGCACCTGACCGCTCAAGGCGAGGCTGGATAACAGTGTCTCGCGGAATATGTGGGTAACGCCGAGATCCATCAGCTTATGCGCATGCCGCCGATTTCTGGCACGTGCGACGATCTTAAGGTCCGGAAAATTGCCAATCACCGTTTCAGCGACCTTGATCGAAGATTCGATGTCGTCAATAGCGAGGACAAACAATTTCGCCCGTTCTGCCCCGGCCGCACGCAACAAGTCTATGCGGCAAGCGTCGCCGAAGTGAACTTTACTGCCATAACTACGGACGACATCGACTTGTGAGGAATCGATTTCCAGCGCAGTGAAAGAATGTCCCTTGATGCGCAGGAGGCGGCCAACGATTTGTCCGACGCGGCCAAATCCGGCAATGAGCACCGCATTTTCCTCGTCCTGCATGTCATCATATTGGGGCTCGACACTTTTTGTCATACGTCCGGCGATGCGTTCGCTGATCAGATAGAAAATCGGCGTCAGCATCATCGACACCGCAACTCCCAGGATCAGCCTGTCTATGATTGCCGTATCGATAATATTCTCACGCGCGACCAGGGCGAATAATACGAACGCGAACTCGCCGCCTTGCGATAACACGGCGGCAAGACTCAATGCACCCTTCGTATCGCACAGACCAAAGAGCCTTGCGAGCGGATAGAGGACTAACGCCTTTGCGAGCATTAATACGATTACGATGAGTAGAATGGTCGTCGGTTCTTGCAGCAACAAGCCGATATTGACTGACATGCCGACGGCGATGAAAAAGAGGCCCAGCAGCAGACCTTTAAAAGGTGCGATGTCAGCTTCGAGTGCGTGTCTGTATTCCGAGTCGGCCAAAAGCATGCCGGCGATAAATGCGCCAAGCACCATGGACATGCCCGCAAACTGCATGATAAGGGCCGCTCCGATTACGACGAGCAATGCCGTTGCAGTAAAAATTTCGGGCAAGTTGGTCCGGGCCACCAGGCGGAGCAACGGACGCAGCAGGTAACGCCCACCGATGATAAGGCCGGTAATCGCCGCCAGCGCGATGCCGACGCCCAAAGGATCGAAGCCACCCGATGAGCCACTGCCGATCAACGGCAATAGCGCGATCAACGGAATAACGGCGAGGTCCTGAAACAGCAGGATGGAGAATGCGGCGCGACCATGGCTCGTTGTCAGTTGCTTTTTTTCCGCCAGGAGCTGCAACACGAAGGCCGTCGACGATAAAGCAAGAATCAATCCGGTTATGGCGGCAGCTGTCGGCGTAAAACCGTAGGCCCAGGCGAGCAGGCCGATAACGATCGCGCTCAGAAACACCTGGGCGCTGCCGAGCCCGAATACCATTCGACGGAGTATCCAAAGACGTGATGGCTGAAGTTCAAGGCCAATGATGAACAAAAGAAAGACGACGCCAAGCTCGGCGAAATGCAGGATATGTTCCGGGTCACGAATAAAATGCAAGCCGAACGGTCCGATAATGATTCCTGCCGAGAGATAACCCAGCACAGAACCGAATCCGAGCCGTTTGCAGATCGGTACCGCGATGATCGCGGCTGCGAGATAGATAATGGCCTCAGCGAGCAAGCTCAACGACGTATCCTGTTCTTTTCCCGAGAAATTGTTCGTCCGGTCAGGCCAAGTTTAGCCTGTGGCCGCCTTTGCTGGCTATTCGCCTTTGGATTACACTAGCGCAAATTTCGCAGGGATGGATTATGAGCCGTAAGACCAAGCGATCGCCGAATATCCTCAGCGGGCTGATTTGTGCCTTGTTGGGCCTGGCCGCGTGCGAACCGCCACAGACTGCAGCGGACGCCGACAAGGCGGCGGCGTTAGAGAATGTCGATGCGATGTCCCGCGAGCACGCCGACGATACGGCAACGCCGAGTGAAGCTGCAAACATTGACCCGGCGAGAGACGTAGTTACGGACAAAAGACTGGCTTATGCCGAGGTCCAGGACGAGTTGAGCTACGGGCACTTCGTTATTCCTGCAGACATGGTCGAACCATTTCCGGCGATTCTTGTAATTCATGAATGGTGGGGCCTGAATGACGGCGTACGGGCGATGGCAGACCGCCTTGCGGGCTTGGGGTATATCGTACTGGCTGTCGACCTGTTCGGTGGCGACACCGCAGCGACACCCGCCGAGGCCAGGGCACTTATGCTGAATGTCGTGGAGAATCCCGATGTCGCGACCGAAAATATACGACAGGCTTACGAATTCCTGAGAGATACGGCGGGTGCACCGCGTATTGCTTCGCTCGGCTGGTGCTTCGGTGGTGGCTGGTCATTGAATACTGCGCTGCTGTTTCCGGACGAGCTCGATGCTTCGGTGATTTACTATGGACAGATAACTGATAACGAAGCCAAGCTCAGGCCACTCAACGCGCCGATTCTCGGTATTTTCGGCGCCGAGGACACGAGCATTCCGGTGGCCTCTGTGCGGAGATTCCGGACAGCCTTGAAGGACCTCGAAAAAGACTACGAGATTGAAATTTATCCCGGCGTCGGCCATGCATTCGCGAACCCGACGGGCACAAACTATAACGCTGAGGCGGCCGACAAAGCCTGGGCGAAGACCGTCGCATTCCTGAATAGCCACCTCGCCGTATCCGAGGAAGAGTAAATATTCCCGCTTAGTCCGTAGCCCGTTCAGGTACGGAGCATTCCAGTAAAACATCCAGCGGTTTGCTTACATACATAATCGACTCGGTCGATTCGGTCGCGCAACGTAAAGAGGCTTGCGCCGACACCACGCCGGGAATCGTGATCTTGTTTGGCCCAGCTTCGCCCGGTTCGCTGTCGTCACCGACGATGCAAAAATGCTCCACGCGCAGCGGTGCGATTTGATTCGACGGAATCTGCAGTTCCAGTCCGAGATCTCTGCTCGCCCTCAACTGTTCAGCACTGAAATAAGCTCTGCTGTCAGCGACGCTGATGGACACAGAGTCGGGCAGCCAGTTTGCCGCGCAATCTACCGTGACGCTCAATTCATAAGTCAGGCCTGGAAGGCGCATGGTTGTGCGGCCGGGCCGTCGGGGGGAGACAGTAACGGTAGGGACGTCCGCCGTAATTCGAATGATGTGCAGCGGCGCCGTTTCGGCTGCAATCGCGATCGGAACGACAGTCGTCAAAATGCCGAATGTCAGTGCGGGGCGCATGCGGCTAAGGCTACGATAACGTACAGGAAAAAGACACGAGATGATCACGTGGTACGCTACGGGCGATGAATGATACAGCCAGAATCACTTACAAAATTGCGCGACGAATCGCGATATTGGTCGTTGGCAGCACCGTGCTCGCCGTCGGCATCGTAATGATCGTGGCGCCCGGTCCGGCCATCGTGGTTATTCCGGTTGGCCTTGCAATCCTCGGCGTGGAATTCGCCTGGGCAAAGATCTGGTTGCGAAAGCTCCGCGAGAGCATCAGCAATCACGGTGCAAGACGCCGCAACCAGCGCGTCGAAAATCACCGCGATCGACATCGATAAACTCTCTTCGCGTGGTCGAAAAGAAAGGAGCCGGAGCAGCTAAATCTGAATTTATTTAGCGGGCCGATCCGACACGGAGCGGTCTCCGGCTCCCTTACAAGAAACGGCAAGGAGTTATGCCGCCCGGACCCTCTGGTCCTTACCCGGCGCTTGTCAAACGGACGTTCGGGGGAGTTTGTCCGCAAGACGGCTTGCCGCCGGGTCTCTCGGGGCGATTTGTCTTAACTGTCGCCCGCGATAAGCACTGAGGTGCGGCCAATCAGGGTGATATCAAGATCCAGCCGGATGTCCGCTTCGACAGTCCGTGCTGCCTCCTCAACCGCGGCCTCGTTGGCCTGCCTGGCCTGCTCCTTGCTGGTCTCCTCGATCTCGGTGGGCGACGTATCATTCGCCTTAAAGCTGCTGCGATCGTCGGCCATCGCCGGCGCCGCGCTGGTAGCGGCGGCCAAAAGTAATAGGGCGGCAATCGTTGCCGGGTTCATCAAGTCGGTTTTGGTATTCATCCTTCTGTCCTCGTGGGTCTAAAAATTCGCGAGTCCATCGCAGTTAGTACGAAAGATTGCACAAGTCGTGCCAACATAGAAAATATAGTAATAACAAAGTGTTAGCTCTGGCGGCTTCTCACGGAATATCGTGAATTACGTATTTCCGTGACAACTATTACGATTTTCCGTATAAGTATCGGCCATGGCGAAGCTCGACGATTATCACTGGCTTTTTCGCAAGGCACCGGCCATGGCAACCCTGATCGACGGGGATGGCCGATACCTCGACGTGAACGATGCGCTGCTGGAGCGGCTCGGTTTGACGAGGGGGGAAATGATTGGCCGGCGCCCGGCAGAATTCGTATCCGAGGCGAGCGCACGCCGTATCGAGAAAGAGTTCGTTCCAACCCTGCGTCGGACCGGCAAGCTCGAAAACAAGCCGATCACGTTTCTCTCGAAATCCGGCGAGGAAATCGACTGTCTCACCAATTCTCTGGTCGAACACGATCCTGACGGGTCATTCGTTCGCACAGTTGCGATATATACCGAGGCGACTGACCAGGCCAAGGCCAATTTCAAATACCGCGATCTTTACCGGTCGACGCCGGCGATGCTGCATACCGTGGACACAAATGGCTGCATCGTGACGGTGACCGATCACTGGTTGGAGAAAATGGGATATAGCCGCGATGAAGTGGTGGGCCGACCGATCGTGGATTTTTTCAGCAATGCCTATCGCAAGAAGTATGTCGGCAATCGGCTTCAGAAACTTATCGACGGCGGCGAGTTCAATAACGAAGAACGGCAAATGGTCACAAAGGACGGAATTGTCCTTGAACTCCTGATGTCCGCGATCTCCGACAAGGATGCATCGGGTCGTGTAAGCCGAATGCTCGTTGCATCGAAAGACGTGACGAAACGTAACCGTGCAGAGCGTGAGTTGCGTAAATCGCTGTCCGAGAATGCGCGCCTGCGGGAAGAACTCGAGCGAGAACGGGACTATCTGCGAGAAGAAGTTAACGTCGCGATGAATTTCGGCCGCATCGTCGGCAAGAGCAGGGCCCTTAAGCTAATGATGTCGCAGGTCGAAGCGGTATCTCAGACACCAGCCAGTGTGCTGATCCTGGGTGAATCCGGTGTCGGCAAGGAATTGGTTGCCCGCGCCATCCATGCACAAAGCCCGCGCGCCGACGGGCCCCTGGTCAAGGTGAATTGCGCATCGATACCGAAGGACCTGTTCGAAAGCGAGTTTTTCGGTCATGTAAGGGGGGCATTTACAGGCGCACACCGTGACAGAGTCGGTAGGTTCCAACTGGCAGATGGTGGCACAATTTTCCTCGATGAAGTCGGCGAGATACCGATCGAGTTACAGGGCAAGCTTCTGCGTGTACTTCAGGAGAGCGAATTCGAGCGCGTCGGCGACGACATCACCAAAACCGTTGATGTCAGAGTGATAGCGGCAACAAACCGGGACCTGGAGCGATTGGTTATGTCTGGCAGTTTTCGAGAAGACCTGTTTTATCGATTGAGCGTATTTCCAATCGAAGTACCGCCGTTGCGAAAACGCGGTGACGATGTTATTCAGCTGGCACAACATTTTCTCGAGACGACCTGTAATGATTTCGGTCGAAAAACGATGATGTTGACAAAGAGTCAAGGCGACGAGATCAGAGCTTACGATTGGCCGGGAAACGTGCGCGAATTGAAAAACGTCATCGAGCGGGCAGTTATTCTTTCACAGGGCAATGTTTTGCGGCTGGATTTGTCCTTACCCGACGGGTCGGCCAGGACCGGGGATCCGGCCGAGAAGGACGATTCGACAAGCGGACAGACGATTCTTACGGAGCAGAAATTGAAAGAGTTACAGAAAAGAAATCTCCTGGCCGCCCTCGCGCAGGCAAATTGGCGGGTGTCCGGGAAAGATGGCGCGGCAGAGCTGTTGGGAGTGCGGCCGACCACACTCACCGATCGCATCAAATCGTTTGGCCTTCGCAAACCACGGCGTCACTGAGCGTTTGCATATGAGTATTCGATTGAGAATCCTGCCTCTGATAGCCGTCATTTTACCGGCCGTGGCGCTATGCGAGAGCGTATTGCCTCCCGGTGTTCAGGAGTCCCTGATCCTACGCAAGGCGCCGGTTGAATCGCTCAGCATTTACGTAGAGAATCTGGACACGGGCGAGCCGCTGCTGACCTGGAACGAAGACGTGCCTCGCAATCCTGCCTCGGTCGCCAAGCTGCTGACAACGCTTGTTGCACTCGACGTCCTCGGACCGGCATACACCTGGAAGACCGAGGTCTATCTGGTCGGTGAATTGAATGACGGTGTGCTTGACGGAGACTTGTTACTAAAAGGCTACGGCGATCCATGGCTCGTAACCGAGCGCGTCTGGCAAATGCTGCGGGAGATTCGACAACGGGGAATACGCCGGATCACCGGCGACCTGCTGATCGACGACAGCTACTTTAACGTGCCACAGCACGACCCAGCCAAGTTCGACCAGGAGCCCTTGCGCGCTTACAACGTTGCGCCGAATGCATTGCTAATGAATTTCAAAGTCGTGCGTTACTACTTCGAACCCGACCTGGATTCGGCAACCGTCGATATCCGCGTCGATCCGCCACTTGAGAATTTGCGAGTCGAAAACAAGTTGAGAATCGTGCCGGGCCGATGCCGAGGGTTCCAGCGCGGCATTACAATCACGCCGAACCACGCAGTCGACCACATGGTAATGAGCGGCGAGTTTCCCAGTGGCTGCAATTCCTACGAAATGGGGCGAACGGCGCTCAGTCATAATCAATTCGCATTCGGCTTGTTCAAGAGTATTTGGGAAGAGTCGGGCGGTGAATTCTCAGGTAGCTATTGGAACGTCATCAGGCCCGAAAAGGCGAGGCCGTTTTTCGTATTCAGTTCCTGGTCGCTCGCTGACGTCATTACCAAAGTTAACAAACACAGCAACAACGTAATGGCTCGCCAGCTCCTTTTTACACTGGGTGCCGAGGAATTTGCCGTTCCAGGGACGGAAGAAGGGGGTCGACTCGTGGTTGCGAAATGGCTGCAGGACAGGCAATTAGATCCCACAGAGTTGATACTGGACAACGGCGCTGGCCTGTCACGGGAGTCCCGCATTTCGGCCGAGTACCTCGGAGAGATATTGCGTTACGCCTGGGAGAGCCCGTTCATGCCTGAATTCCTGTCATCCCTGTCCGTTTCGGGTCTGGACGGCACGCTCGCGAGACGCTTCCGCGACGATCCACTGACCGGTAAAGCGCATATCAAGACGGGCCGCCTCGACAACGTCGCCGCGATCGCGGGTTACCTGCAAGCGCGTTCAGGCAACCGATATGTCGTTGTTGCACTGCAAAATCATACGGATGTACACCGTGGCCCGGGCGAAGAGGTGCAAGCCGCCTTGCTGCGCTGGCTGTACGAGCAATAAGGCCCGAAACACTCGCGAAAATATCGTCTTTCCTGTAGTAAAATCCATCACTCGTTTGGGAGATATGAACATGCGTTTTACGATTTTGCTTGCCCTGTGGCTGGCTATGCCTGCAGAAGTGCTCGCGGAAACCGCATACGTTACCGATAATCTGCGGCTTGGATTGCATCAGGCGGCGGATACCAGCGATAGGGCGTTTCGCACGCTGGAATCCGGTCAGACGGTCGAAATTCTGTCGCGCGACAGAAACTATGCACAGGTTCAATTGCCCGACGGCGTGCAGGGCTATCTAAAAGCGGCATACCTGGTATTCGAGAAGCCGGCCAAGCTGATCGTCACGGAGACCGCGGCGGAAAATGAAAAGCTGGCCCAGGAACTGGCAGATACCAAGCAGGCCTTCGCTGGCCCTGCGGCAACGATCGATTCACTCGAGAGCGATGTGGCGCGACAGAAGGCCGCGCTCGATGAAAGTACTGCGACGGTCGAGGAGCTGACGGAGGAAAACGACAGGTTTAGGCGGCGACACTCGAGTCTCCAATTCAGCATGCCATTACCGTGGGTAGCCGGTGCGCTTGGCGTTTGCCTGCTCGCAGGATTCTTGCTGGGCCTGTGGATGGTCGACTATCGCAGCCGCCGGCGGCACGGCGGCATTCGTATCTATTGATTCGCTAATTCCATCCTGATATATCTGCGCGTTATATCGCGATAACAACAAATACGTTCACGTAACCAGCGTCGCTTCGTAAGGTTTGCATCAACCGTAAACCAGACGGAAGACACGTGAGCAGTATTGCCGCAAGCACCATCGGACCACCGCTGGACTCGGCCCAAACGGAAAAAGTGCAAGACGCACTGAATGGGCTGACGTCTGCGCAGTTGCAATGGGTTAGTGGATATGTAGCCGGTCTCGCGGCCGCGCAGGGCACGGCACAGTCTGCCTTTATTGAGCCGGCGACAGATCCCGACAATACACTGACGATTCTGTACGGCTCCCAAACCGGAAACGGGCGTGGCGTTGCGGAGGAGCTCGAACAAAAGGCATCCGCCAATGGCTTCGCCGTCAGACTCCTTAGTCTGGCCGACTATAAACCGGCGAATATCAAGCGAGAGTCATTCGTGAGCCTGGTCATCAGCACGCACGGCGAGGGTGATCCGCCCGACGATGCTGAGTTGTTTCATGAATTCCTGCTTTCCGACAAAGTACCGAAGCTTGAAAGTCTAAAGTTTACGGTTCTTGCATTGGGCGATAGCAGTTACCTCAACTATTGCCAGACCGGGCGGGAACTCGATGCCCGACTGGAAGAGCTCGGTGCGGAGCGAATTGTGCCGATCGTCGAATGCGATCTCGATTATGAAGATTCTGCATCGCGTTGGTCTGAGGATGTGCTCAAGGTGCTACCGGATGAATTGGCGAATGTGGCCGAGGTACCCCGCCTGCATGCCGTCAAGCCGCTTGCTACCTACAACAAGCGCCGTCCCTTCGAGGCCGAGGTCCTCACGAATCAAAAGATAACCGGCGTCAATTCGAGCAAGGATGTAAGGCATATCGAGTTGTCCATCGAAGGATCGGGCCTCAGCTACGAACCGGGAGACTCGCTCGCGGTCATCGCCAAAAACCCGCCACAACTCATCGAAGAGCTGCTTGGCACGCTCGGCTTCTCCGGACATGAAGAGGTCACGATCAAGGGCTCGACGATGCCGATCAGTGATGCGCTTCGAACGGAACTGGAGATCACGGCGCCGAACCTGGGATTCTTGAGAACTTACGCCGAGCTGTCGAAATCCGAAGAATTGGAGGCATTGCTGAATTCAGAGAGCCAGCTGGCCGAATTTCTCGACACCCGGCAAATTATCGACATCGTCCGAGAATTTCCGACATCGCTCAGCGCGGCCGAGTTCGCGGGGTCTTTGAGAAAACTCATGCCGCGATCATATTCAATCGCATCGAGCTCACTGGCGAATCCCGACGAGGTGCATCTTACGGTCGCGGCCGTAAGTTACGAGGCGTTCGGCACACAACACTGGGGCGCCGCGTCCACAATGTTGGCCGACCGGATCGCCGAGGGTGACAAAGTCTCGGTGTACGTCGAAGTCAATCCAAGGTTTCGACTTCCCGCCGACGGACAAACACCGATGATCATGATCGGGCCCGGTACCGGCGTCGCACCATTCAGGGCGTTCGTCGAACAACGGGCTGAGCTCGGTCATGCAGGGAAGACCTGGTTGTTCTTCGGCGACCGGACTTTCCACAGTGACTTCCTGTACCAACTCGAATGGCAGCGCTTCCTCAAGCACGGTGTTCTAAGTCGTATGGATGTTGCCTTCTCACGTGACCAGGCAGACAAAATTTACGTGCAGCACCGGATCGCGGAGAACGCCGCAGAAATCTGGGCGTGGCTGCAGCAAGGCGCGATCCTCTATGTCTGCGGCGATGCGAAGCAAATGGCGGGCGACGTTCACGACGCGCTTCTCGACGTGCTCATTATTGAAGCTGGCTATGATGCCGTCTCGGCGGAAAACTATCTCAAAGATCTTCGCAGGGCCGGGCGCTATCAGCGGGATGTTTATTGAGAGCTTCGTATGACGGACACAACAGCAAATCTTACCGAAGTAGAAGGCGTAAAGGCCCGCAGCCGTCACCTGCGCGGTACTTTGATCGAAAGTCTCCAAAATCCACTCACGGGTGCGATCGCGGAGGACGATACGACATTGTCAAAGTTTCACGGCATCTATCAACAGGATGATCGTGATATTCGCAACGAGCGAAAGCGACAACGGCTCGAGCCCGCCTACAGTTTCATGATTCGTGCCAGGGTGCCGGGCGGTGTTTGCACGACGGATCAGTGGCTGAACATGGACAAGATAGCCACGACCAGAGCGAATGGCAGCATAAGATTGACGACCAGGCAGGCGTTTCAGCTTCATGGCGTCATCAAAGGAGACCTGAAACCTGCAATACAGGGAATTAACCAGGCTCTTATGGATACGCTCGCGGCCTGCGGCGATGTGAATCGAAATGTCATGTGTTCGCCGATGCCGCCGGTTTCCGATGTCCATCGCGAGGTGCAGGCACTAGCCGCATCGCTCAGCGAACACCTGACACCGGCAACGGGTGCCTATCACGAGATCTGGCTTGACGGCGAGAAGCTTCAAAGCACGGAGGCCGAGGTCGAACCGATTTACGGCGACAACTATCTTCCGAGGAAATTCAAGACTGCGTTCGTCGTGCCGCCGCAAAACGACGTTGATGTGTATTCACAGGATCTTGGCTTCATTGCGATTATCGAACAGGGCCGGTTGAGCGGATTCAATGTGACAGTTGGTGGCGGCATGGGCATGAGCCATGGTGAAACGCAGACTTATCCACGGCTCGCCGAGGTCATGGGCTTTTGCACAGCGAAGCAAGTGAAGGAAGTCGCCGAGGCCGTAGTCACTAGTCAGCGCGATTTCGGCGACCGGGAAAATCGAAAGCATGCTCGATTGAAATACACTATCGACGATCGCGGGTTGGGCTGGTTCAGGGGCGAAGTCGAGCGCCGGCTTGGCTGGCAACTCGGGGAGCCGCGGCCTTTTTCATTCGTCGCTAACGGCGATTTGTACGGCTGGCAGCGATCCAACGACGGGCTTTGGCACTACACGCTGTTTGTTGAGAATGGACGTATTCAGGATGTCGGTGGGCGACAACTCTTGACCGGCCTCAGAAGAATAGCCAGCCTCCATAAGGGCGATTTCCGGCTCACGCCCAATCAGAATCTGATCATCAGCAATGTCGAAGAAGGCGATAAGGAACGAATCACGGGCTTACTCCGGGCGTTCCGCATAGAAAACAGCAAACAGGCAAGCCCGCTGCGATTGCATTCGATGGCCTGCGTAGCGTTTCCGACATGCGGCCTGGCGATGGCGGAAAGCGAACGTTATTTGCCGTCGCTGATCGATCGCATCGACAGGCTGCTCACTGAGCACGGACTTGGTGATGACGCGATCACGATTCGCATGACCGGCTGCCCTAACGGCTGCGCACGGCCGTATATCGCTGAGATCGGACTTGTCGGAAAAGGTCCGGGGCATTACAACCTTTATCTCGGAGCAGGCTTCGCCGGCGACAGGCTCAACAAACTGTATCGCGAGAACATCGACGAAACGGAAATTCTTGCGATACTCAATTCTCTGTTCGCTCGCTACGCAAGTGAGCGAATTGACGGCGAGCGCTTCGGCGATTTCGTCATACGAGTCGGCGTCGTGGCAAGAGTGACGGCTGGCAAGGAGTTTCACGATGCAGCGTGATTCCGACACCGTCGAATTAAATGAGTCGCGAAGTCGGCGTGCTGCTGAGCTGATCTGCAGTCGATCGCTGGAGTCGATGTCGGCGCAGGAAAGGGTGAGCTGGGCCTTAAGTCATCTGCCCGAGAACCACGTCGTGAGCTCGAGTTTCGGCGCGCAGGCAGCAGTCATGTTGCACTTACTTTCCAGTGAACGACCCGATATTCCAGTGATCATTATCGATACGGGCTATCTGTTTCCGGAGACTTATCGATTCATCGACGAACTAAGTCGGTCACTGCACCTGAACCTGAACGTATTTCGTCCCGAACTCTCCAATGCATGGCAGGAAGCTCGCTTCGGTAAGCGCTGGGAGGCGGGAATAAGGGGGATTGACGCATACAACCGGGACAACAAAGTCCTGCCGATGGAACGCGCGCTGGATTCCCTCAATGTCGGCACCTGGTTCGCCGGGCTGCGGCGGAGCCAGACGCAAAGCAGACAAAACACGCCAATTGTCACGTCATCCGGCGAACGTTGGAAGGTTCATCCAATCGCCGACTGGAGCGACAGGGACGTTTATCAATATCTGCAGAAACATGACTTACCGTACCACCCGCTGTGGGAAAAGGGCTATGTCTCCATTGGTGACATTCACACCACGCGGTCGTCGGCCGAAGTGTCGAACGAAGATGAAACTCGCTTCTTCGGTTTGAAGCGCGAGTGTGGATTACACGAAATGAACTTTGGCAAGTCCGCTTGATGACTCAAGCAGCGGCGGAAAGATCGTCCGAACAGCCGCCGCGAACCGGCAGCTCAGTGTCTTTGAACAAATTATCGATTTCTTCCTGTTCCTGTGCTTTTGCAGCAGCGTCGATTTGCTGCGCATCGATATGCGGCGCAAACAGCCTGACGAAGTCGAGCATATAGCGACGTAATACCACGTCCTTGCGGAACCCGATCCAGGTTGTACTTCTGGGAAACAGTCCCTCTGCCTCAATCGCGGTCAGATCTTTGTTGTCTTCGCATTGGTGCGCCATGCTGGCAACAATGCCAACACCGAGCCCCATACGAACATAGGTCTTGATGACATCGGCATCGCGAGCCGTGAACACGACATCCGGTATCAGCCTTTCCCGTGCAAACGCTTTCTTGAGCGACGACTCTCCGCCGAAGCTGAAAACATAGGTAACCAGAGGGTGTTCTGCCAGGTCCCGCAGCGTCAATTTGCGCTCTAGAGCCGCAAGTTCATGGTCATTTGGCACAAGAATCGTACGATCCCAACGATAGCTGGGCAGCAACAGGAGTTCACTGAACAGGTGGTTCGATCCTGTGGCAATCGCAAAGTCGATCTCCTTTGCTGCCACCATGTCGGCAATTTGCTCCGACGTCCCCTGGTGTAGATTTAGGTTGACGCTTGGATAGAACTGTCGAAAAGCCTTGACGACCTCCGGTAGTACATAGCGCGCCTGCGTATGCGTGGTGCCAATCGATAGTGTGCCTTCGTCTTCTTGATAATAGTCCGAGGCCAGATTTCGAATATTTTCGACCTCCTGCATGATGATCCTGGCTCGCTCGATGACCTGGTGGCCCGCAGCGGTAATCCCTTCGAGACTTTTGCCCTTGCGCGTAAATAACTGCAAGCCGAGCTCTTCTTCCAGGAGTTTGAGTTGCTTGCTGACGCCAGGCTGCGATGTATACAGGCGATCGGCCGCTGCCGTAATGTTCAAACCGTTATCGACTATCGCCAGCAAGTATTTTAGCTGTTGTAATTTCATCGCACTGCGCCGCGTCGAACCCCAATGTCCTCGCCAACTCTCAACTAGGACAAGCTTCAGCGCCAATCGTTTCAAGCCAAGCCTAAGCTTTAAGTCAAACCGGCCGGAGAGTATGCCGAGTGCCAGGCTATTTGACAATATTTTGAGTGAAATCAGTTATATAGATTCAGCTGAAACATATAACGAGGCGCTATATAGGCAGAAACATTCGTTATTTTTTCTGCAGCCCATTGGTCCGTATATTAAGCGGTCATTGGACAGGACTGATTCTGTGGACTACTTTCCGGCATTTCTCAAACTCAAAGATAAATCCTGCCTGCTGGTCGGCGGAGGTAGCGTGGCCTCGCGTAAGGCCGAATCGCTGATTGCTGCAGGCGCGGAGGTCACGGTCGTCGCGCCGGAACTCGATTCGAAGCTGCAGCGACTCGTTGACTCGGGTCAAGTCACGCATCGCACTGGCCGCTTTTCGCCCGAGGACGTGAACGGTCAGTGGCTTGTAGTAAACGCGACTGACGATTCACAAGTCTCGAATGAGGTCTTCGCCGCTTCAAACGATGCCGGAATTTTTTGCAATTCTGTCGATGACACGACCCGCTGCAGTTATGTGTCGCCGGCAATCATCGACAGGAGCCCGGTCGTTGTCGCCGTATCAAGCGGCGGTACGGCTCCACTGCTTGCGCGCAAGATTCGCGCTCAAATAGAGACCACTCTGCCATCGCGACTCGGTCAGCTAGCCTCGCTCGCCGCCGAATGGCGGGATCAGGTCAAGAATCGCATCAGTGATTTTTTAGGCCGCCGCCGTTTCTGGGAGCAGGTTTTCGACGGCCCAATCTCCGATGACGTACTCGCAGGCCGAATACATTCTGCGAGACGGAATATCGCAACGCTGCTCGAAACGACGACAGGATCGCCGAAGCACGACGGTGAGGCATGGCTTGTTGGCGCAGGTCCAGGTGACCCTGGACTGTTGACGCTTCGTGCGTTGCAATTAATGCAGCGTGCGGACGTGGTGGTTCACGACCGCCTCGTTTCCAAAGATGTGTTGGCGCTAGCAAGGCGCGACGCCGATTTGATATCCGTCGGCAAGGCGCCCGGATGTAAGTCAGTATCACAGGATGAGATTAATGAGCTGCTGATACGCCTGGTTCGCGACGGCAAAAGAGTCTGCCGGCTCAAAGGGGGCGATCCATTCATATTCGGCCGCGGCGGTGAGGAAATTGAGGCGCTCGCGACAGCAGGATTGCGCTTTCAGGTAGTGCCGGGTATCACGGCCGCAGCCGGTTGTGCCGCTTACGCTGGAATACCGTTGACTCACAGGAACATGGCGCAGTCGGTCGTTTTTCTGACTGCGCATGGAAAGGACTCGATTGATCGGCTCGACTGGCCCTCACTGGCACGGGACAGGCAGACGCTGGCTCTTTATATGGCCGTGCGACGTTTTCCAGATATTCAGTCCAAGCTGATAGAATACGGTCGCTCGCCGGAAACGCCAATTGCGATCATAGAAAACGGCACCAGCGACAAACAGAGGGTTATACACGGCAGACTCGAAAACCTGATCAATCTCGCAGAACGACACGATGTCCACGCGCCGGCGCTTCTGATCGTTGGGGAGGTCGCCGAAGTTGGCATCGGCAAGGATTGGTTTGAGAGCCTGCCCGTTGGTTTGGAAAATGCGGCCCCGGCTTCTGTCGCGGCCATCTAATAATAAGGAAAGTAAAATGATTTACGACAGCATTCTCGACACCATCGGCGATACGCCGATCGTGCGCCTCAATCGTATCGCCCCCGATCACGTAGAGATGTACGTCAAAGTGGAGGCATTCAATCCGATGGCGTCGGTAAAAGACCGGCTGGCCTACGCAATTATTTGTGACGCGGAAAAGCGGGGTTCGATCAAGCCGGGTCAGACGGTTGTGGAAGCAACGTCAGGCAACACGGGCATCGCGCTCGCAATGGTCTGCGCGGCGAAGGGATATCCCTTCGTAGCAACCATGGCGGATTCATTTTCCGTCGAACGGCGCAAGATCATGCGCGGTCTCGGCGCCAAAGTCATTCTTACTCCCGCCGCGGAACGCGGCACGGGCATGGTCAAGAAGGCGGAAGAGCTGGCAGCAAAACACGGCTGGTTCCTGGCGAGGCAGTTCGAGAATCTTGCCAATCCGGAATATCACCGCCAGACAACGGGGCCTGAAATTCTCAAGGACTTTGCAGGCAGGCGGCTCGACTACTGGGTAACCGGCTACGGCACCGGCGGCACGATGACGGGCGCCGGTGAAGTCATAAAGGTTGCACGACCGGAGGTAACGATTGTTGCGACCGAACCCGCCGCCGCATCACTGCTCGCCGGTTGTGAATGGAGTCCACACAAGATCCAGGGCTGGACGCCGGACTTTATTCCCGATGTATTGAATCGCGACGTCTACGATCAACTGCTCCCGGTGACAGATGACAGTGCCATTGAATTATCGAAACGACTGGCTGCTGAAGAGGGCATTTTCGTGGGAATTTCCTCAGGGGCCACCCTGGCGGCGGCATTCGAAGTTGCCGGGAAAGCCGAAAAGGGCTCCGTCATTCTGGCGATGCTGCCGGATACCGGCGAGCGCTACCTGAGCACACCGCTTTTCGAGGGCGTCAATGAAGGGTCGGACGACGACTGGCTGGACTCGCTAGCCGCCTAGCGTTCTCGAGTTACACAGGCCCGACCGGCGCACACTTCTGCCCCGCCGGGGGCTGCGTAATTGCCTGAATAAAAAGAAGAATCGGTTTCAGCTGAGACTTGAGTCACAGCGATATCGCGGTATGCGTGGCATTGTTCACGCATTCGTGAAAACCGGGGAAATCCCGGCCGGGCTTAAAAGCGACACTCGCTGATGACCGCAGACGTGCACAACATCATAACGAGGAAAAATATTGGTTCGGCAAAGGGGCTGCTGCACTCGCTTGTGCCCAGAGCACAGTGTTTTTGCTTCTACGATCTCAACCGTGATTGCGTCTGGAGCAGTGACGGCGTAGACGATTACGAAATCGACAACTACGTTGCGGACCTTCCCGATGATGTCGTCGCTGGAATCCTGCCGGATTCAAACCTGCTTCGACGCACGCTGACCTCTGGCCGGACTCTTCTCGTAATACCCGTCTATGGCGACGATACCGACAAGGGTCTTGGGCTGCTCGTCACCGTCTTTTCAAAGAACGCAGGCAAAGCATCGTCATTCAATCCAAGTTTGCTAAAGAGCATTTTGCTCCCGGCGGTGCAGGTAATCGGTGAGAGCATGCGAATTAATCGTGAGCTCGGCGATATCGTGAGCCGGGCCGAGATCGCCGAGAAAGAACTCGAACTAATCTACAAGGTAGACGAGAAAATTCACGGCGTATCCCGCAGTCATGCAGGCCTTGCACAGCTGATCGGTCAAAGCGGTCGCTTTCTCGGCATCGCCTATAGTGTGCTTTTGCTGCCGTCCAAACGCATTCGGATCAGTGCAACGCATTCGAGTTGGAAGGGCGTCAACCGGAAGACACTCGACAAGTACATCATCGAGCAATTGTTCCCGAAGCTCGAGCCGCAGCGGGCATCGGTAATATTCGAGGTGCCGCCGGTCGAAGGTTCGGACAATATCGCCGACCAGGGCTATCAGACGATGCTCTGTCCGCTCATCGACCAGGCCGGCAATGTCGAGGGTGTGCTCGCCCAGCTGGGACGCGTGGACAAAAAGCCATTTGACAAATCGCACATGCGTTTCATGTCGCACATTGTCCGCAAGGTCGAGTACGTCATAGAACAGTCCTTCGACGTCATGACCGGTCTGATGAACCGTGCGGGATTTGAGGCTCAATTGTATGAGTCGACGAAATCATTGTCGGAAAGTGACGATCAGCATCAGATAATCTATTTCGATCTGGACAACCTTCAGCTGGTCAATGATACATTCGGGCGGGACGCCGGTGATGAAGTCATTATTCGCTTTTCGCAAATGCTCGAAGACGAGTTGCCGAGGAATGCCGTTGCAACCAGGCTCACTGGCGATGACTTCGCCATTCTCCTGGTCCACAGCACGGTCGAGGAAGCGCTGGATTTCACAACCACTGTTCGCTCCAAAGGGGATCTGCTTCGTTACTTGCAGGGTGACAAATCCCTGCAGGTTACTGTCAGTATCGGTATCGCCAGTTTTGACGCCAAGGCTTCCGATGTTGCAGACGCACTGACGGCCTCCAGAATCGCCTGTGACTCGGCGAAGGACCACGGTCGTGACCGGGTCGAAGTTTATGACCAGGACAATCAGAGCATTATTCGGCGTTACGATGATATGCATCTCGTATCCGAAATTCAGCAGACACTGGATACCGACGGCTTCGAGCTCATGTCCCAACCCATCGTTGCCCTGGCGGACGACAACGATCAGACCCGTTACGAGATTCTTCTGAGAATGAAGGACAGCAAGGGAAACAAAGTGTCATCCGACGCATTCTTCTCAGCCGCCGAGCGCTATCAGCTCATGCCGCAGATAGATCGCTGGGTTGTTTCGACAACACTGTCCAAGCTCGGCGAGCACACGGACTACCTCGAGTCATCCGGCGCAAGCTTCGCCATCAATTTATCGGGGCAATCGCTGGGAGACGACGACATTCTCAGATTTATCGAGGGTGAAATGGAGTCCAGCGGTGTGCCTGCAGCGTCACTTTGCTTCGAGGTAACGGAATCCGCGGCTGTGTCGAATAGCGTAAAGGCACAGGCATTCATCGACGCGTTGCGCAATCATGGTTGCAGCTTTTCGCTGGACGATTTCGGTGCCGGCTTGAGCTCATTCGCTTATCTGAAGAACTTCAAGGTGGATACGCTCAAAATTGACGGCGGCTTCATACGGGACATCACGGACAATCGGATTTCTGAGTCAATGGTGGCCGCTATTACGCAGGTTGCCAAGGTCATGAAGCTAGAGACAGTGGCCGAATACGTAGAAAGCAAAAAGATCAAGGCGCTGATCGAGAAACTTGGTGTCGACTACGCGCAAGGTCATGCTATCGGCAAGCCAGTCTCCCTCGACGCAGTGCTGAAAGAACTGACCAGCAAAAAGAAAACGTCGAACGCCTGACAGGTTCTAGAAAATACCGGATTCCAGTCCGGCGGACATCGTCATCCCCAATTCCTCGCACTCTGCGAGCCTGCTCTCGTCAAATTCGCCGGCAATCAAGACAGGATCCTGAACCTGCTTTACGGATAGCCCCGTCAAGATTCGAGTGATGCTGCTGATTGCGCCGCTGCCGTCATTTCCCGCGCGCACAAACAACCCGTAGGGCATGCCACGCACTTTGTCTTCACAAGGATAATAGACCCGGTCGAGAAAATACTTCATCGCGCCGCTCATATAGCCGAAATTCTCCGGCGTGCCGAGAATCATTCCATCTGCCCACAGGACGTCGGCAGGTAAAGCCTCGAGTGCATCGCGAACCCTGACCTCGACGCCTTCGATTTCAGGATGTTTTGCCCCCTCGATGACTGCGTCGGCCATTTTGCTGGTCGTGCCAGACTGGGAGTGGTAGACGATCAGAAGATTCTTCGTTTCAGCCATTAGCCGGGTCCAATTCGATAGACTTGCCGCGATGAAGTCAATTGACAGTCTACCCGAGGAACTCAAAGACGTCGTGTCGCAATGGGCAGAGCGGCTTGAGTCGTCTCACCCGGGCGGAGTCGACAATGTCGCTGCTACGCCGCACTGCGTGACTGAATTGACGAAGCTTGTCGCGGTCAGCGAGTTCGCCGCGAACGTGATCACTCGTGAATGGCCCTGGGTTGAGAGCTGCTGCCAAAACGACACATTTCGGCAGCCACCGGACATCGATACGCTGCACGCATTTGCAGCCGATATTGCTGCAAGCACCGACGACGTCGGCAGCATAAAACGCCGCCTTAGACAGTTTCGCGACCGCTGGCTGTTGCAGGTGTTGTGGCGCGACCTCTCGGGGGCAGCCCGCTTAAGCGAAACGTTGCAGGGCTTGTCCGATCTCGCTGACCAAATGATCGCGGCATCGTCAATCTATGCTGCGCGGCTGATTCAGGACCGTTTCGGAACCCCGCGAAACGACGAGGGCGACGAGGTTCCGCTGGTCGTACTGGCGATGGGCAAGCTCGGCGGCCGGGAGCTCAATTTTTCCTCGGATGTTGATCTGGTCTTTCTGTATTCCGAGGAAGGAGAAACCGACGGCCGCCGTGTCCTGAGCGCGCACGAATATTTCGCTCGACTGACCCGGCAAATCGTAGCCCTTTTGGGCGAGGTGACGTCGGATGGCTTCGTTTTTCGGGTCGATACCAGGCTCCGACCGTTCGGCGACAGCGGGCCGCCTGTAGTCAGTTTCGCCGCGCTCGAAAACTACCTGCCACAACACGGCAGGGGGTGGGAACGGTATGCCTATGTCAAAGCCCGGATAACAGGTGCGCCGGTCGATGACGCTATCGCCGGGGAACTCATCGGCAACATGATTGAGCCCTTTGTCTATCGACGCTATCTCGACTTCGGCGTGTTCGAATCGCTTCGCGACATGAAGGCCCTCATCGCCGCGGAAGTACGAAAAAAGGAGCTCGCCGACAACATCAAGCTCGGACCGGGCGGCATCCGGGAAATCGAGTTCATCGCACAGTCCCTGCAACTCGTTCGCGGCGGAAGCGACGGGCATCTTCGCAGTCAGGAATTGCAGCTCGTACTACCAAGGCTCGCAAACTATCGCGAGCTTTCGAAATCATCGATTGATGAGCTGCTGCAGGCCTACGCATTTCTGCGGCGCCTCGAGAATTTCATTCAGGCCATTCGGGATCAGCAGTCGCATGATCTTCCGACTGACGTCGTCGACCAGGCCAGGCTTTTTTTGGCAATGAATTATCCGGATTGGCAGAGCCTGGTTGCAGACCTCGATTTACATCGCGGCAATGTGAGCCGTCAGTTCGAGAACGTCGTCTTCCGAGGAGAACGGCCCGCGTCGGAGTCCACAGCCGCTCCGACGATCGCGCAGCGCTGGGCATCGGAGTCTACCGTTTTGGAGTGGCGGGAATTGCTGGAAGAACAGGGCTTCACGAAAGCGGAGGAACTTTCCAGGTCGATCGTGAATTTCCGGCGCGCTGCATCGACGCTGCAGACAGACAAGGTAGGCCGGCAGCGCCTGGATCAGTTCATGCCGCATCTCTTGCTTGAGATCAGGAACAGGCCGGATCCCCCGCTCGTTCTCAGACGTGTACTCAATATCATCGATCGCATCCTGCGCCGCAGCGCTTACGTGGCGCTGCTGAATGAGAATCCACCGGCGCTGGAGAAGCTTGTGAATCTAAGCGAGAGCAGCGCTTATCTCGCCGAGCAGGTCAGCCGTTACCCGCTGTTACTGGATGAGTTGCTCGACCCACGCATGTTTTCCTCGTCGCTTCAAAAAAGTGAACTGGAAGCGGAACTGGATCGACGCATTGCAGGGCTCGCCGATGCGGGAAGCGAGCGACGAATCGAAGGACTCAGTCAGTTTCAACGAGCCAGCCTGTTTCGGATTGCGGTTGCCGACTTCAGTGGCAGGCTGCCGATCATGAAAGTCAGCGACCGGCTCACTGACATTGCAGAACTGGTTTTGAGGGAGGCACTCGATATCGCATACGGCGATCTCGTCGAGAAACATGGCGAACCGCGTTGCACGGAGGGCGACGTCGAACGAGTCGCCGGGTTCGGCGTCATGGCATACGGAAAGCTCGGCGGAATCGAGTTGTCCTATCGATCGGATCTCGATCTGGTGTTTCTCCACGAGTCAGGCGAAACCGAGCAAATGACCGATGGGCCGAAACCGATTGAAACGAGCGTCTTTTTCGGAAGATTGGTACGCCGCCTCGTACACTTCCTGACGACGCAGACTGATTCGGGCGCTTTGTACGAAGTCGATACGCGCTTGCGCCCGAGCGGGCGATCGGGGCTCCTTGTTACGAGTGTCGGTGCATTCGAACGATATCAGGAAGAGAACGCGTGGACCTGGGAACATCAGGCCTTGTTGCGTGCCCGGCCGGTCGCGGGCAGTGCGGTAGTGGCGCGGGAATTTGAACGAATACGTGTCGACACACTGCGAAACCGGGTGCGACAGGAGAGTCTGCTGGATGATGTGACTTCAATGCGCCGCAAGATGCGAGAGCAACTGGATCGAAGTCACGCGCAACAATTCGATCTCAAGCAAGGCGAGGGCGGCATCGGTGACATTGAGTTTATCGTGCAATACCTCGTCCTAAGGAATGCGCAGCCACATCCGGCCGTTATTCACTATTCCGACAACATACGTCAGCTGGGAACCCTTGCGGCGGCAGCCTGCCTTGCCGAAGACGATGTCCTGCGATTGCAGGAGATATACAAGGCGTTCCGCTTGCGACTGCATCGCCTGGCACTGGATGAACAGCCGCCTCTGGTGCCTGCCGCAGAGTTCGTCCAGGAAAGAAACTTCGTGACAAAAACATGGGCGCGGACGATGCGAAACACATTGCTATAATCCCCGCAAATAATCACAAGAAAAGGGTGAATCAGTGAGAGCAAGATCAGGAACCGTCGATCAGAACCTCATTCAGGCGAACGCACAACACAGGTACGAAGTGCGCCCCGACGATATTCCGCTTTCCTGCCCGATGCCCGGCATGTATTTGTGGAATTCTCATCCAAAGGTCTATTTACCGATCCGGGAGACAGGCGAGGCCATGTGCCCTTATTGCGGCGCAAAGTATTACCTCGTTGATAAAAAGGACTGATTTGCAGCGATATTGGATATAAAAGCGCCGAATGTCGGCGAAATACCCATATATCGACAAAACCAGTATGGGCCGATGAATCGAATCGAGAATCTGGCTTGCAGCGCCTTAAATGTTCTGAAAAGGCGTAAAAATCGTCGAATTGTCGAGAACTTCACCATGCTGAGTCGAAATTATGCATTGGGATTCTGTCATAAAACGTAAAAATCGGAGAAAATGCCGCTAAATGTCGCTAACATCTCCAAAACCTTCAATAATGGTGCAAACCTCCCGCGGTGCCATCATTTACGACCCGGAAATCTTCGCTGAGATCTCGGATGAGGATTTCACGCTGGATCATTGGCCGGAATCATCCCCCGTTAGCGGTGGTCTCCGCTCGTCCGGCCGCGGCAATACCTGCATCGTTAGTGGCGACGAGGGCGAATTCGTCTTGCGCCATTTCAAGCGCGGCGGCTTGATCAGCCGATTCGTTTCGGACAGCTATCTCTGGCTCGGCGCCCAAGCGACACGCGCATTCAGCGAGTGGCATCTCTTGTCGGAGCTGATTGCCATGGAACTGCCGGTGCCGCGCCCGGCGGCCGCCCGATATCGTCGCAGTGGATTGATCTATCAGGCGGATTTACTGACCGCCCTCATTCCCGGTGTAATTTCGTTGTCGGATCGCATCGCATCTCTGCCTTGCGACGAAGAGTTCTGGCACAAGCTCGGCAGCGAGATCGCACCCTTCCACAAGGCCGGCGTCTTCCATGCCGACCTGAACGCATACAACGTACAAATCGATAAAGACGACAAAGTCTGGTTGGTCGATTTTGATCGCGGCAGACTGCGGCAACCTGGTAGATGGCAACAGCAAAACCTGGCACGTCTGCACAGATCCCTGCAGAAGATCAAAAGCCTTGATCCCAGACTGTATTTTTCTGAAGCGAACTGGCAGCAGTTTCTCGAAGGTTATTTCAGCTCGTCCAAGTTCGCATAGGCGTCGGGCAGGGGTTCCGGCCTGCCCTTGAATCTGCGGTAGGTCCAGATGTACTGCTCGGGACAGCGCCGAATCGCCTCTTCGAGAACTGCAGTGAATTGTTTGGTGTCTTGTACCGGATCGTCACTGGGGAAATTCTCCAAAGCCGGCAATATCGTCAATTTATAGCCTCCCTCGGGAAGGCGGCAAAGAAACCAGGGGACTGCGATTGCCTTGCCGAGCTTGGCCAGTTTGGTTGTTGCTGTGTTGCTCATCGCCGGTTCGCCGAAGAACGTCATCAACATGGATTGTTTGCTATAGACAGTTTGATCGGGCGCAAACCAAAGGGCCATGCCGGACTTGAGGCTTCGCACCATACCCCGGACATCACTGCTTTCGATCGTGTTTGCTGCCACACGTTCTCTTGTCGTTCGAAGAATTTCCGTCAAAAACTCGTTGGAATGCGTTTGAAACACAGCATCGATGCGCGGACAGATGCCCTCCATGACGCGGCCGCTCAGTTCAAGCGGCGTGAAGTGCCCGGTCAGCAGGATGACGAACTCACCTCGCTTCAGTGGCTCCGTCAGATTCTCTGCGCCGTCGATGCAACTCATGGCAGCGATTTCTTCATGCGACGCCCAACGCGCAAGGCCGAGTTCCATAAGCGACGCGCCAACGGCCTCATAATGCGCCAACACGAGCGCGTTGCGTTCTTCCACCGATAGCTCCGGAAAGCAAAGTTCGATATTGCGGCGAGCCGTCAACTTTCGCTTGGTGTCGAATCGATGCAGCAGTCGACCGGCTGCTTTGAACAAGCGCAACCGGGTGCTGTACGAGAGCAGGCCACTGAGACGCAGCAAGCCGAGAAACAGCCAGAGGTACCAATAGTTTGGTGTCCAGAAGTAATAGAGTGGTTTGCGCTTGCCTGCCATTGCGACGCGAGTTTAATGCAAAAAGGAATGAAAAGGGCTTTGACCCCTTTAATCGCAATACGGTGATGGGTCGTTCTTGAAGCGTCGGTGTATCCAGTAATACTGCTCGGGCGCCTGGCGCACGTGTTGCTCGATCAGAGAATTAATTCGGCTCGCGTCGGCCAGCGCATCGTCCGTGGGGAATGCTGCCAGTGGTTCACCAATCTCCACCCGGTAACCGGAAAGGTCCGGCTCCCGCAACCATACTAACGGCAATACCGTCGCGCCTGTCTTATTCGCGATGCGTGCCGCGTTGACCGAGGTGGCGGCGGGGACGGAGAAGAATGGTGCCATCACTTTGTTACTGGCCGTCGTCGCCTGATCGACGGTAATCAGGATTGCCCTGTTTTCCTTCAGCCCCTTCAGGAATTTCTTGAAACTCTTCTTCGGAATTGCTGACTTGACGGCACGGTGACGTCCTGAATGAACGATTGTGTCGATCTCGGCGTTGCTGAACGGTCGAATCACTGCGTCGTAATCCACCTCGAGCCCCAGCAACCGCCCGGACAATTCCATCGAAGTGAAATGTCCTGCGATAAGAATGACGCCTCGACCCTGTGAAAGCGCTGTCCGCAGATTGTTCAGGCCGCTGATCTTTGCGAGGGGTTGGATCCGATCGTCGGAGGCCCAGTACGCGAGTCCGGATTCGAATAATGCTCGGCCGAGTGAACAGAAATGAGCACGCAGCAGCTTGTGCCGCTCATCATTCGTCAAATCGGGAAAGCAAAGCTCGAGATTCTTCGCGGCGATCGCACGCCGCTTTCGCGCGAATCTGAAAATAACACGTCCGGCGAATGCGCCCATGCTCATGAGCACACGGTACGGTAGCTTGCTGGATATCTTCAGGCATGCCAGCAGGAGTCGCACGCCGAGCATGACGGGTCTTATTCTGACATGCCGTCGATGTAAGCGTCGCTTCCGGATTCGTGAGCAACCGGGTCGTTGCCCTCGATCTCAACCGCCGGTGCGTCAGCCGTTTGTATGCCGACGTGAAATGCTGCGAAGCCTGGCATGACGACCTGGTTGCGCGCCATGCCGATGATGCGACCGGAAAATGGTGAGTACAGTTGGGTGCTGGCGTTATTCATCGGGTCGGTAATCGTTCCGAGCAGATCACCCTCTCTAACTGTGCTGCCGAGGCTTACGTCCGCCAGGAGAATGCCGCCGCGGTTGGCCCTTACCCAGGTTGATCGGTAATACACGGGTTCAGAATCGCCCCAAAGTCTCATCTTCCTGACCATGTCGAGCGTATTCAGGAGCGTCTCGATGCCTTTCACACCGTGTTTGACCTCCTCCAGCTCGAGTTGTGACGGCCCACCTGCTTCGAGTGTGACGGCGGGGATGCCGGCTGACGTCGCCGCATGGCGCAACGTCCCCTCGGCCGGTGTGCTGTGCAGTATGACAGTAGCGCCGAACCCTTGAGTTAGCGTGAGGACATCGGGGTTACGCAAATCGGCGCGCAACTGAGGAAGGTTGCTGCGTTCGAAAGAGCCGGTGTGTAAATCGACCAGCGCATCGCAGTGAAGAACAACCTCAGTGAAAAACGAATAGGCGATTCTCGCTGCTGCGCTGCCGTGCGGATTACCGGGGAAGTAGCGATTCAGGTCGCGGCGATCGGGAAGGTATCTCGAACCGCGCCTGAAGCCCTGCAGATTGACGATCGGAACGCCGACGACGGCACCGGCAACCTTTTGCGGATTCAGGTCGTGCATAACGCGTCGAACCATTTCGATGCCATTCAGTTCGTCGCCATGAACGGCGGCGGTCAGGCACAAGGTCGGACCTGCAAGCTTGCCGTTTACGACCAACACCGGAGAGTCAACCGCTACGCCTTCGAAGAGTTCCGTTGCAGCCCAGGACAATCGTCGATAAGTGCCCGCTTCGATTTCCGCGTTCAAAAGCGTCATCGTCTCGCCAAGGCCACCCGCGACGGTTACTGCGTCCGCCAATGGAATGACAGGAGGATGATCGGCGGCGGGATCGACCATTGGCACGGTCGCCGGAACAGATGAATCGGAACCCGGGCCGTCGAATTTGGTCGAAACCAGTGATGCCCCGGCATCCTCGACTTTCGGTTCAACCTCAATTTCGCCGGCACGAACTTCCACCAGGCAAAAGAGCAGCATCATGATCATGATGCCAACTTGCGGCGGGCTCTTTGGGCTTACAGAAATCATCGTTACGCTATTTGCGGAGATCCAGGCGTTTACGGCCTTGTTGTGACAAGCAGATTACCTCAAGATAGCCGAAAAAGGGACAAATATCTGTGAACTATTCAATTATTTAGGAGCTATTTCTGAGTCAGAATCCCGAATATACGCCATGAAGCATATTTCCCGAATTTTCGTCCTTATTCTGTGTCTGGTCGCCCTGCCGGCGGCCGCAGATGTTCAGGATTTCCCGCGACCGGCCGAACTTGAGCCGGATATCGGCTTTTGGGTCACGGTGTTCACCGAATACACCAGCGATCAGGGCGTATTGCACGACAATGCCAACCTCGCCGTGGTCTACGAGCATCTCGACATTCCGGCCAGCGTGAGCCGGCGGGAAAGAAACCGGCGTGCCGAGGTGCGCAGGAAACATTACAAGTCGGTGCTCGGCACTCTGGCGGGTGGCAAACGCGACAATCTGACCGCCGAAGAAAAGCGCGTGCTCGATCTCTGGCCAGCGAACGTCAGTAACAAGACGCTGCGCGACGCCAGAAGTCGTATCAGGTATCAGCAAGGCCTGTCGGACCGTTTCCGCGCCGGGCTCGAGCGAGCAGGCCGTTATCGCGCTCACGTTCACAACGAATTTACAAAACTGGGCGTGCCAGTCGAGCTCGCTGCACTACCGCATGTCGAATCGTCCTATAACCCGGACGCGCGTTCGCATGTTGGCGCATCAGGTATCTGGCAGTTCACGCGCAGCACCGCCAGACGCTTTCTTCAAGTCGACCACGTGCTCGATGAAAGAAACGATCCATACACGGCGACCGAGGCCGCAGGAAGATTGCTTGCTTACAATTATTCGATCGCCGGCAACTGGCCGATGGCAATTACGGCATACAACCATGGACTTTCCGGCGCGCGGCGCGCCATGCGCCAGTTCGGTGACACCGCTTACGTGCGAATACTCAGGGAGTACCGCGGCAGAACATTTGGTTTCGCATCTCGAAATTTCTACGTCGCATTCCTGGCGGCGATGCAAATCGATCAGAACCCCGATCAGTACTTCCCGGGGATCGTGCCGCATTCACCCATTGATTATGTTTCCGCGAACCTGCCAGCGTATATCTCTGCAGATTCGGTGCAGAAAGCGCTGGGCGTCGGCCGTCGCGATCTTGCCCGCCACAATCCTGCGCTGCAGTCGACAATCTGGCAGGGCAGCAAGCACTTGCCGAAAGGCTACGAGGTCAGGGTGCCGCGAAACATGTTGAATGGCTCGATAATGACGCTGATCGCAGCCCTACCGCCAGACCAAATGTTCGCCAAGCAGCTGCCCGACCTGTTTCACACGGTCGCGCGTGGCGATACGTTGTCGGAGATTGCCGAAGAGTACAGTACCCGGGTATCGACGCTGGTTGCCTTGAATAATCTTGGAAGCCGCCATCGCATCAGGGCCGGGCAAAAAATACGCCTGCCTGCGGCCGGGCCTGCGCCCGCAGTCGTGGCATCTTCTAAGCCAAGGGAGCCGGCTCCGGAGCCGCAGGTCGTAGCGGCGATCGCCGATGTCCCGGCACTTCCGGACCCATCAGATGTGACCGAGAGAGAGGAACTCAGCGCCAGCGCGCTCGTCGACGAAGTTGCCGCGACCGTTCGAAGCACCATACAGTCGACCTTGTTATCGGACCCGAGCGATTACACCGTCGCGTCAGACGACACTATCGAAGTGCAGGAACTCGAAACATTGGGGCATTACGGTGACTGGCTTGGGCTAAAAACACAGCGCCTGCGTGACATCAACGGTCTTGCGTTTCGAACACCAGTGGATGTCGGGCAGAGAATCAAACTCGATCTCAGCAAGGTCGATGCAGCGGCCTTCGAAAACCTGAGGACTGCATATCATCGCCATCAGCAAGACAGCTTTTTTCGCAATCACACGATCACGGGCGTCAATGAACATACGATCAAGAGAAACGAATCAGTGTGGATCTTGTCATTGCGAAAATACGATGTGCCCATCTGGTTGTTCCGACAGTACAACCCGTCTCTCGACTTACACAAGGTTCAGCCTGGCACGCGGGTCCGCTTTCCCGTACTCGTAAGAAACAATGGCTAAGTCGCCGCCGCTAATCCTCACTCGACTTCTACCGGTACTGCTCACCGCGACCGCCGCAATGGCATATATCATGGACGTCGAGGGCGGCGATGCATACGTCGTTCGGAATGCCGTACCCCTAATCCTCCTGGTGATCCTGTCGGTAGTGACGCTGCTGCGGGGCGATGGCAACTGGATTGGTGCCGGCTGGCGCTGGCCGCTGGGTACGCTCGGCTTCGCTATTCCCGCACTCGGGCTGTCTTTGTATCTTCATTACGCGTACTCGATCGGGCTGGAAAGCCTGTTCGGTGCCGCGCGGCATCCGCAAGAACTCTTCAGATACCTGCCCATTTATACCGTCGTGGCCGGCGGAATCGGCTTTGCAATCGGCTGGATCGTTGGCCGCAATGTCTGATCTTGCTGCATGTGATGGTGCACGTTCACAGATACTGCGCGGTCTGCTAGGCTTTTGATCACGTTACCGGGACCGAATCAAGAATGAAATTCTGCACGAATCTGTTGGTGATAGGCCTTGTCGCGATATGCAGCGTGTCGCAGGCCAGCGATTTTCCGGCCGCGGAGAAGATCGTCGTCGAGAAGGAAAAGCGCAAGCTGCACCTGATCAAAGACGATGAGATATTCCGGACTTTCGAAATCGCGCTGGGGATTGCGCCGATAGGGCACAAGCAAGCGGAGGGCGACTTCAAGACACCGGAAGGCGCATATACGGTTGATACCAGGAACCCCAACAGCGACTTCTTCCTTTCGATCCATATTTCATATCCGAATTCCGGCGACCGGCGCGATGCACGGGTGAATGGTGTGTCCCCGGGCGGCCAGATTATGATCCACGGCCAGCCGAATGCACCGACATACTCTGCCGCTTACTACAGGAAACAGGACTGGACGAACGGCTGCATCGCCGTATCGAATTCGGACATGATAGATATCTGGCTGATGACACCCAATGACATCCCGATTGAAATCCGTCCCTGACCGCGAGTTGGCGGTTAGCGCCGATACCGGGGAAACCGTCGACGTAGAGGTCTGGCCCGAAGGCAGCCTCGAGATTCTATCTCAGGTCGAGGTCGATCAACTGCTTGATCAGGGAGAAGGCGGGCTTTACACGCTGCTGCGTCGTTGCATTCTTGCCGTCCTGAATTCGGGCGGCAATACCGATGATGCCCGCGCGGTCCTCGAGAAACACAAGGACTTCAGCGTCGGCTTCATTCAGCTCGATCGTGGTTTGAAGCTTTCACTGAAAAGCGCCCCATCGGCTGCATTCGTCGACGGCAAGATGATCCGCGGCACCCGGGAACTTCTGTTTGCGGTGCTTCGTGACATCGTTTTTACCAACAATGAAATTCGAGAAAGCGGGCGCTTCGATCTCAAGTCCTCCGAGAACATCACCAATGCCGTCTTCCACATCCTCAGGAACGCCAGGCTGCTGCAAACGCCGGCGGATGCGGACCTCGCGGTCTGCTGGGGAGGCCATGCGATTAGCAGGGACGAGTACGATTACACCAAGCTGGTGGGTTATGAAATTGGCCTGCGTGGAATGAATGTATGTACGGGCTGCGGCCCAGGTGCGATGAAGGGCCCGATGAAGGGAGCGACGATCGGACATGCAAAACAGCGCATTCGTGATGGTCGATACATCGGAGTAACAGAGCCAGGAATCATCGCCGCGGAGTCGCCGAACCCGATCGTCAATTCGCTGGTTATCATGCCGGACATGGAAAAGCGACTTGAAGCATTCGTGCGGCTTGGCCATGCCATTACTATTTTTCCTGGTGGTGTCGGCACGGTCGAGGAAATCCTCTATTTGCTGGGCGTCCTCACTCACCCGGACAATGAGGCGATTCCATTCCCGGTTGTCATGACCGGTCCCGCCGATAGCGAACCTTACTTTCAGCAAATCGACGAATTCGTGGCGGCAACGTTAGGTGACAGCGCCAGACGACGGTACAAAATAATCGTCGACGATCCAAGACAAGTCGCCAGAGAATTGCTGGATGGCGTTCGTCAGGTAAGAGATTTTCGAAAGCATCAAGGCGATGCTTATTATTTCAACTGGCGTCTGAAGATCGATCATGATTTTCAAATGCCTTTTACGGCGAGTCATGAATCGATGCGCTCGATCGAATTGGTCGAAGACCTGCCGGTGCATCAACTCGCGGTCAATTTACGACGTATCTTCTCAGGGCTCGTTTCCGGCAATGTAAGAGAAGACACGATCGCCGTAATCGAAGAGCAAGGACCGTTCGAGATTGAGGGTTCGAAGAAATTAATGAAGCTTCTCGACGGACTCCTGACTGCATTTGTTGCGCAAGGCCGCATGAAAATCGCCAGCGATTCCTACGCGCCCTGTTACCGGGTTACAAAATAGCGACCTGTCCCGAAGCGCTTGCATTTAGTTAAACTGATCGCGAAAGTGGCCGATCTACCCCCTTCATTAAGTAAAAAACGAACATAAGACATTGAAATTTATGTAAAAAATGCCTGCCGGCATTGTGATGTAGTTCCTGTGAGATCAATGGCCTACAACGTAGCATTTGTTAAAACGGAACCTGAGCAAAATGTTATGCAGGAAAGCAAAGAAATCAGCTGGGCCGCTGACTACGACGCCGAAAGCCAGGAAGAATCGCAAGATTCCAATGGTGCGGCGGACGAACAGTCAAATGGTTCATCCGATCCGGATGGCTGGCAACAGTACCGAAGGTGGATTTCAAAAGCTCCAGTTCCCCGGCAGAGTCGTGGCGGTATCGATCCGTCGCTCTATACCTGGAAAGGCTACAGAAACTGGACTGAACAGGTAAAACGAAACTGGTCGGACGAATAAGAACCGGTAGCAAGCCTCTTTTTATTTAAGAGGCAAAATTCACATACGTTTATTTGCGCACGTCGCATTTTTTGTGACGCAGTCGCCCATTGTTTGCCATAAGCGGATTATGTACTACCAATATTTTCCTACACCGCCAAAAAAGTTCGAACGAGTTCTCTCTTCTGACAAAAACTGGCGTTGTAATTTCATTTCTAAAGCAAGCTGTGATCTGTCTCACGGTGACCATCCAGGCAGCTGTCTATAGTTCAACTTAACAATCAGGAAGCAAGACAGACAGGTATGTCAAAGAACAATTCACAAGCTAACTCGCCCGTTAGCACGTTAAAAAACGAAGCGGCAAGGCAGCGCTGGGAACTGTTTCATTTAGCAATTTCCCATGCGAAGAGATCCAACACAGTCGCAATGCAAGAGGCCGATACGCGATCCACGCAAGCGGGAAGCGGCGGCCCACTGCTGTCGATCGCCCGCTAGGGAGCCAACAACGTGGAGCGATGGCTACAGTACCTCGACGATCTGGAAGACCTCATTTATGCGGCACCTCTGATCGCCGAGCAATTTCGTCGTGCGATTCAGCGAATCCTGTTCCTGATTGGATCGATCCTCCTGCAAATTGGTGGCGTCATTCTCGCGCTAATCCACCCTCCTCTCGCATTGGCAGTCGTTACGTTGATGCTTGTGGGGCTGCTACATCGCGCCGTCATCGTCCCGATACCACAAACCCTCACAGCCAGCTAAACCCGGCAAGAAGCTTGAAATGCCCGAGATAGGCACTATCGTGTCTGTCGTTATGTGACCTGTGTGAGGAGAACGTAAAGGTGGGCGAGAACCGCAATACCCGAGCGAAGCGAGAAACGCTGGGATTCCAGACCGAAGTGCGGCAGCTGCTGCAGCTGATGATCCATTCGCTGTACAGCAACAAGGAAATATTCCTGCGCGAACTCATTTCCAATGCATCCGATGCGGCGGACAAATTGCGATTCGAGGCGCTCGCAACGCCGGCGTTGCTGGAAGAGAATCCGGAGCTCGAAATTCGTATTGAATACGACGACACCGGAAAAACCATAGCAGTTATCGACAACGGCATTGGCATGTCCCGGGACGAGCTGGTCGGCAATCTGGGTACGATTGCCAGGTCAGGGACCGCCGAGTTTCTGCAGCAAATGACCGGTGACGAGCAGAAAGATGCCCAGCTCATCGGACAGTTCGGCGTTGGCTTTTATTCCGCATTCATCGTTGCCGACAAAGTCGAAGTCGAGTCCCGCCGAGCGGGATTGCCGAGCGAGGGGGGGGTCCGCTGGGAATCCGACGGTCAGGGCGAATTTTCAATCGAGGACGCGGATATTGCGGGAAGGGGAACTCGCGTGACCCTGCACCTGAAAGAGTCCGAATCCGAATTTTGCGACGCGCTCCGCCTCGAAACCCTGATTCGCAAATACTCGGACCACATCGCTTTTCCGGTGCTGTTGTCCAACGCTGGCGACACCGCGGACGAAGCGAAGACGGTCAATTCCGCGACAGCTCTCTGGAATCGGTCGAGATCGGAGATCAGCGATGAGGAATACAAGGAGTTCTATAAACACCTTTCGCACGATTTTTCGGACCCGCTGTGCTGGAGCCACAATCGTGTCGAGGGCAAGAAGGAATACACGAGCCTCCTGTACATACCGGAAAACGCGCCATTCGATCTCTGGAACAGGGACGCACCGCGCGGCCTGAAGTTATACGTGCAGCGCGTATTCATTCTGGATGAGGCTGAGCAATTTCTTCCCCTGTATCTGAGATTCGTTAAAGGGATTGTCGATTCGGCCGACTTGCCACTCAACATATCCCGGGAAATGTTGCAGCAGGATTCCGAACTTGGCGGCATGCGCAACGCCATGACACGACGTGTGCTGGATATGTTGAACAAGTTAGCCGCGGACAAGCCTGAGGACTACCAGAAGTTCTGGAATGAGTTTGGCCAGGTTGTCAAAGAGGGTTTCGTCGAAGATCAGCAAAATCGCGACAAGCTCGCAAAATTGCTTCGCTTCGCCAGTACTCATGACGCGAGCGAAAAACAGGAGCACTCACTGGCTAACTACATCGAGCGAGCGGGATCGGAGCAGGACAAGATCTATTACATACTCGCGGAGAATTTCGCGACCGGTTCTGCCAGCCCACATCTCGAACAACTCCGTGAAAAGGGAATCGAGGTAATCCTCTTATACGACCGCATCGACCCCTGGGTCGTCGACCACCTCCCGGAATTCGAAGGAAAGACTTTTCAGGACGTCGGCCGCGGTCAACTTGCCCTGCCAGACGCCGACGGCGAGATAACGCAGCAATCGATGAATGACGAACACAAACCGTTGCTTAAGCGGATCAGGAAGGTGCTCAAGGATCGGGTCGAGGCAGTCAACGTCAGCCAGCGTCTTGTGGATTCTCCAGCATGCGTCGTGGCAGGCGAACAAGACCTGGGGCCCCAGCTACGTCGGATGCTGGAGGCCAGCGGCCAGGAGCTTCCCGAATCGAAGCCGATACTGGAAATAAACGTAAGCCATCCGCTGGTACAGCGTCTTTCTGCCGAGGCCGACGGCGGCAAATTCGATGAGCTGTCAGAAATCGTCCTCGATCATGCTTTGCTGGCCGAAGGCGCCCAGCTCGAGAATCCGGCGGACTACGTTCGCCGCATGAACCAATTCCTGCTGGGACTCGAAGAGAAACAATAGACCGCGGGACTGGCTGCCAGTCAGGTTGGCGGCGGCGTCGTCCAGTCAACCGGCAGCGGCCCCTGGTCAGACACGATCTCGCGGTGCCCGCTCCAGGTCGCAATAATGGCCTCCGGTGTGCCGATTCCGGCTGCGCGTGGATCGCCGCTGGGGCCGAACCAGTGATTTTGCGGTGCACCAGTGGTGCGGCCACGCATGCCGCAGTAAGTCGTGCCATTGACCGATGCGCCGAGGACCTTCTTGAGAAACAGGGCATCGTTGCTGACCACGCCGGCCGTCAGGTGATGGGAAATGCGCTCCAGGATGTCGAGCAGCACCGGCAAGTCGGAATCTGAATAATTCACGACAATCTGAAACGGCCCGAACAATTCGGTGGTTATCAGATCAAAATGATCGCCTGCGAGCGCACTTAAGGGCACTCTGACGGCGGTTGCCTGCATGGCGCCGTAACATTCGGGAATCGAGTCCCGGTCCAATGCTTCGCCTCCGAACAGCAGTTCCGCACCTGGTACCTCGAGAAGCGCATCGATGTGCGCCCGCATTCTGTCGTTGGTCCAGGTCAGGACCGGTCCCAGGCTAAGATCATCGAGCTTGCGAGTCCCAGCCAGCTTCTTGAGCTTCGGCATCAAGGCATCGCTCCAGTTGTCGTGAACAAAGACAATGCTCTGTGCGGAGCACTTCTGTCCGGAAGCGCTATAGGCGTCCTGATCGGATTGCCAGGCCACATAGTCCAGCCAATCTTCCTGGTAGTCCGGGCCGATCACTTTCCAATCGAAGCCGGCGTCCTCGAGGCGGACCGCACCATGAACAACCTTGGTTACCATCTCGGCCACGTTGCTCGATCCTGTGAACTGAACCAGGCGAATGTTGTCCTTTGCCTCCTCGAGCAAATGCCCCATCTCGGCCCCGGGGCAATGAATGATGTCCAGGTCTGTCGGCGGCAAACCGGCGTGGATCAGAAGTCTCACAAATTGCTCGAAAACGACGCTGACTTTCGAATCGACTTTGACCAAGGGGCGGTTACCCATAAACAGCGCACCCATGACCTGCAATGCCGGAATCTCCAGCGGAAAGTTGAACGGTGCGATGATGACGACCGGACCGAACGGCCACCGGTAGCCGCGCGTTTCCTGTCCCTGATAATCGCCCGGGTTCGAAAAGCCGCGGCTCAGAAAACGCACGCTGTCGCCTGAAAAATTCTCAAGAAATACCCGGGTTACCGTCACTTCGGCGAGGCACTGTGGCCAGCTCTTGGGCATCACGCGCTGAATGAGTCGAGTGAAATAGTCTTGTACCTCGGCCTGGCGGAGCATTTCGGCGGCTTTGGCGCAGACGGCGCCGAGCGCGAGATATCGGTCGGGACTTTTCAACGGATTATGCTGGCCGGACTTGGGGCAGCTCTTCAGACCGGCGATGAATGGCGCATGGTCACGTGTATCGGGGACTTCGAGAAACTTCTGGCCGTTCATCGGGTCAACGATGTCGTCCCGAACATGTTCTGCATCGAGCCAGTTTCCGCCGACGAGGTTCTGGACGCGGCCTGGATCGGCCTCGGTCATGCCGTTAGCTGGATCGACGGTGGCAAATGCAGGGACGTTAGTCATATTGTTCTCCATTCTTAAGACGTGGCCGGGCTGCGGATGCTGATTGTACTGGGGAGCCGCGAAGCCGTCATGTGTGTAAAATCCGGGGCCGGGTATCGAGGAATAATTGCATGAGCGAAACCAGCGAAAAGAAAGACGAGCTGCGCGATCGGCTAAGCGACGAGCAGTACGAAATTACCCAGAACAAGGGCACGGAACGACCATTTACCGGCAAGTACGTAGAAAGCAAAGAGGACGGAACCTACAGCTGCGTCTGTTGCGGAGCGGAATTGTTCAGTTCTGAGCACAAATATGACTCCGGATCCGGCTGGCCCAGCTTTTGGTTGGCCCTGGCTGCCGACAACGTAAAGACAATCAGGGACACGAATCACGGGATGATTCGCGAGGAGGTCGTGTGCAAAGCCTGCGATGCTCATCTCGGTCACGTATTCGAAGATGGCCCGAAACCCACTGGTTTGCGCTATTGTATTAATTCCGCATCGCTGAATTTCGACGAATCCAAACAAGGGAACGAAGCAGAATGAATTTCAAACTGTCGTTAGTTGCCTCGCTTTTTATATTGATGGCTTGTGGTCAGCCCGAGTCAGAGTCCGAGTCAGTCGAACAGCCCGTAGATTCTGCGCCCGAGACTTCGGAGCCAGCAGCGGAGATTGCGTCGATGCAAATAACAATCGGGCTGTCAGCGCGAATTCTGCAGGAAGGAGGGGGCGAACCGGCCGAAGTAGGCCAAATCGCTATCGTGCATTACACGGGTTGGTTGTACGATGAGACGGCGGAGGATAACAGGGGAAAAAAATTCGACAGCTCGGTCGATCGTAAAGAGCCTTTCCCCTTCATGTTGGGTGCGGGACGCGTGATCAAGGGCTGGGATCAGGGAGTTGTCGGCATGAAAGTCGGAGAAATACGAGAACTCACGATCGCACCTGAAATGGGCTACGGGGACCGGGGCGCCGGGGCCGTTATTCCACCGGGTGCAACACTGGTGTTCGAAGTCGATTTGAAAGAGGTGCAGGGCTCGCAACCCACGGCGACAGAATAGCTAGCGGATAATATAGGGTCCGTACCCTTTATTTTCAAAACTCAAGTCGAACTTAATTCGGCGGTTCATCTGTCTGCCGGCCGCGTTATCGTTGCTCGCGATCGGCGTATCCGAGCCGACACCATCAGCACTCAGTCGTAATGGATCGATGCCTCGTTCGGTCAGGTAGGCCACGACGGATTCCGCCCTGGCCTTGCTAAGGGCACGATTAGTGGCTTCGTTTCCCGTGTTGTCCGTATGTCCTGTAACCGAAATTAACAGCGCCGGGCAGTCAAAAGCGATTTCGACAATTTCATCAAGAACAGATTGCGCGCTTGTGGGAATCTTGTCACTGGATTTTGCGAAACTCAAACTTGCCTGCTGCAGTACCTGGCCCATCAGGTTTTGACAAAGGCTATTGAATTGCGCTGATTTTTGGCTGTTTTCTTCGGCTGTAATACTGCTTGCGAATACCAGCGCGAGCATAGCGACGAGCAAAGCCGGATCAAGCGAATCTCGCATCCGGTTTCAGGCAGGGTCGTTGTTTTTCTGATATTGCAAACTGCGGGCCTGGCCGACCCAGTCCTCGCGATATATGCGGCTGCGGAATCCTTTCATGCGCTGCGCCACGCGGTCGATGTCGTATTCGCTCATCTCCGCGATCTGATTGAATCGATATATGCCGAGATCATTCAGTGTTTTCTCAATCGCCGGGCCGACGCCTTTGATCTGTTTCAAATCATCGCTCTCATCACCGACAACCTCAATATCGTTGACGAGCGCGTCGGCCTCCACCGTTTGTTCGTCATCGTCGAGGTCGGTGTCGGGTAGATCCGGCTCGTCCGCGGTATTGCTTTTGTTGTACGAAGAATTTTGATCGACCAGCTCGGTCTCGAATTCGCCGGAAGCTCCATCCAGCGGGTCATTCGATGCATTCAGCCCATCGGCCAGCGAATTCGGATCTACGGGTTCGATCCTCGTATTGTCCGGCCCAATGGTAGCCTCGAGCGCGTCGATGCGCTCACGTGCCTGCTGAAGCTCGGCTTCGAGCTCAAGCGCCTCCTGATCACGGTCGCGAAATTTTTCGACGAGGGGCGGCACACGACTTTGCCAGGTGTTTAACTCGCGGCTCAGCCTGAATATCTTGTTGTCCCGGTCACGAATTGCCATCAATGACGTTTCGTCACGCGAATCGCGGTTTTTCGATTCGGACTTGAATTTTTCCCGTTGAGCGGTGACGACTTCCAGTTCGCCGCGAATTTCTTTTAACTGCACCTGCAACTGATCGCGTCGCTCGAAAGTTTCCTTCAACGAACCGGACAATTCCTTGGCGCGCATATTCGAATCTTTCATGGAAGCCTGGTACTGACTGATCTGTTCCATCAGGCTTTGGTTTTGCCCGGCGAGGCGATCGTGTTCGCCTCGTTGTGATTCGAGCTGCTCCTGCCAGCCTGCATTGACCGCAATCTTCTCTTTGGCGCAACGGCCGCTACGGAAAATCCAACCAAGAATGATGCCGAGAAGCAGCATGCCTGCCAGCACGGCAATTTCCATTGGGGCGATCTCAGGCATCGTCTATTTCTGCTCCACTATCAGGAGGCGAGCCTCACCTCATCCATTTCGGCAAGGACGGCAGTAATCTGTTCCAGCGCCCAGTCGATCTCGCTACGAGTGATTGTAAGCGGAGGTGCCAGGCGCACTACTGTGTCGTGTGTCTCCTTACTCAAAATTCCAACTTCCATGAGTCGTTCGCAAACTTCCCGCGCAGTGCCGAGTGACGGATCGATTTCGACACCGACGAACAATCCTATGCCCCTGATACTTTTGATTAATGGGCTGTCGATCCGGTGTAAGCCCTTAAGCATATAGTCGCCCATGGACGCGCTGCAAGCGGGCAGGTCGTCTTCCACCAGAATATTCAATGCTTCCAGGCCGACGGCGGCAGCGAGTGGATTGCCACCAAACGTACTGCCATGGTCACCGGGCGTAAATACCGACATGACTTCGCGCTTGGCAAGAAACATCGAGACCGGCAGGATACCGCCGCCGAGTGCTTTGCCGAGAATGAGCCCGTCCGGCTTGACGCCTTCGTGTTCGCAGGCAAGCAGTTTGCCAGTTCTGCCCAGTCCGGTTTGCACCTCGTCCGCAATCAGCAAGACATTGTGCTTGCGACACAGATCTTCGCAGGCCTTCAAGTAACCGTCCGGCGGAATAACGATGCCGCCCTCGCCCTGAATCGGCTCGACCAAAAATGCTGCAGTGTTCGCCGTGATCAATTCTTCCAGTGATTGCAGATTGCCGTACTCCGCTAGTTTGAAGCCTGCTGGATAGGGACCAAATCCGCGTTTGTATTGCTCTTCGCTGGAGAAGGCGATGACGGCGATCGTGCGGCCATGAAAATTGCCGCTGCAAGCGATGATCTCGGCCGCGTCCGGCGCCACGCCCTTGACGTCATAGGCCCATTTTCTGGCGGCCTTCAGCGCGGTTTCCACGCCTTCCGCGCCGGTGTTCATCGGCAAAGCCATGTCCATGCCGGTGAGTTCGCACAGGCGCTCAAGAAACGGGCCGAGCTTGTCCGTGTGATATGCACGCGACACGATATTGAGCTGCGCGGCCTGCTCCTGAACCACCTTTACGAGGCGCGGATTGGCATGACCGTGGCTGACCGCAGAGTAAGCACTCATCATATCGAGATACTTGTTGCCCTCGTCGTCCCAAACATGGACGCCTTCACCCCGGACCAATACGACCGGTAAGGGAAGGTAATTTTGCGCGCAGTATCGTTGTTCAAGTTCGATTCGGGAATTCATTAAGACTCAATACTCGGTGCCGGGAGCTTCTGTGACGACATCGCCAGCGGGCTGCATAAGGTCATAATTTTACAGTAATAAAGGTCGAACAGGCTAGCCGGTGGGCATCGGGCGGCCCGCGGGTTCCGTCGGTCTGCAACTTGCCTCGATTATGAACTTCGTTGAGTCTCATCAAATGGCCCGCCCAGACGTTGAATCGACCAATTTGAACAGAAGGACCATCTCCAGTGTCTAAGGGGCAGGGCATCATGCGGAGTTCGCCGAGTAGCCGCTCGAACTCGCTCACAATATCCCGAAATTTGGGAAACCGCTGATGCGCCAGTCGGTTGAAAATCTGTTTCTGGAAGGCCCTGCCGGGAAGCTCGAGGGATTGCTCGAGTATCAGCAAGATGCAACTCCGACTGGTGTCGCGGTGGTTTGTCATCCGCATCCGGCGCACGGTGGAACGATGCTTAACAAGGTCGCTCACACGCTTGCCCGTGCTTTTGTACACCTCGAGTTCGCAGCATTGCGTTTCAACTTTCGCGGCACTGGCAAGAGTGAGGGTGAGTACGACGAAGGTGTGGGTGAATTGCTGGATGCGCTTGCGGCCGTGCAATGGATGCGCGACCGAAATCCCGGCATGCCGCTTTGGCTCGCGGGATTCTCGTTCGGCGCGGCCATCGCCATTAGCGCGGCAATCAAGACAGATCCCGCGGGTTTAATCAGTGTTGCGCCCGCCGCATCCCGTTTCGCGGCTGACATGGACTCGCAACCGAGTTGCCCATGGTTGATCGTTCACGCGGATCAGGACGAGTTGATCGACATCGATGAGTCAGTTGAATGGGTGAATCAACTGGATCCAGGGCCGGAATTGATCGTGTTTGCCGACACGACACATTTCTTTCACGGCAAATTGGTGTTGCTCCGACAGTCAGTCGAAGACTTTGTGACGGCTAATTCGTAAAAAATTCACGCGTGAAGGTTACATCCGAAGATTTTGTAATTCCTTCAGGTGTAATGCTGATCGTAAAAGTCAGCGTCTCGCGATTCGAGATCCCGGTTTCGCCAATATAGTAAATGGCTTCCTGCTCGGGAACTCTCCTCATCGTAACGTTCTTTAGTTGACCCGCGAGGTTCACTGCTCTGACTGTGATGTCCGCTTGCACGCCTTGACCGGTGCTTTCTTCGAGAACCGATACTGTCAACATCGCCCGATTCTTGCTGCGGACGATGCCGTATGCGCGAGCGACTTCCGGCGACAGCATGTCCGTCGATTGCGCATTGAAATGCACCACGTGATCGCCGATATCGACATCCGACGCTGCGGCGGGTTGAGCCTGGGGTACGGTTGGCAAGTCGCCTGAGCGCCCGCAGCCGTAAACAAAAATGCTTAGTGACAGAGTGACCAGTGCGCATATGTGCTTCAACATACATGTCTCCCCGATTTTTTAGCCACTATAAACCATTGTCGGCGCTTGTGCGCCCATCCCTCAGACATGAATGGGCTTGAGTGTCTGCAGAAAAATAACAGCAGCCTGCAACAGGACTATCGCGAAGATCGGCGATATGTCGAGGCCTCCGATCGGCGGAATCATACGACGGAAAGGGCGAAGGACCGGTTCGGCCAGCGTGCTCAGCAGTGCGGTTGCGGGATTGTGCGTATGAGGCGCAATCCAGCTGAGTATTATTTTGATAAGGATAACGAAGAAGAAAAGGTTCAGGCTGAGTATCGCCAACTCGATGACCGTTGTAATCAGTATTGGCACGGTGGTGGCCGTCTGTCCGAAAATGGCGAGCAGCACAAGCACGATCAGGTATTGAATGGCAAAGGCAACCACAATGGTGGCCGTATCCAGCCGGCCAATGGAAGGCAACAATCGTCGCAACGGAACGACGAGCGGCGATGTGAATCGCAAAATTCCCTGTGCAAGTGGATTGCGGAAGTCGGCGCGCAGCAGCGGTAGCCACAAACGAAGCAACAAGACCAGCAAGTAAAGCTGGGTGATCGTCTTGATAATGAAGTACAGGGCTTGCTGCATATTTTGGATCAGGTTTTTTGCGAGTCGGCCTCTTTGGCAAGCGCTGCTGAACGATCTCGCGCGGCCTCGATTGCCTTGGCAAAGATACCACGAACCTCCGCTGCGTCGAGACAGTCGAACGCGGCAGTCGTCGTGCCGCCTGGAGAGCGAACCCGCTCGATCAGCGATGACATCGACTCGGTCTCCGCCGCAGCGAGTGCTGTCGCACCTCGTGCGGTCTCAACGGCCAGCGATCTCGCTGTCTGCGGATCAATGCCGAATGCGATCGCAGATTCGATCATGATGTCGATCAACAAATAGAAATAGGCAGGGCCGGTGCCGGATACGGCGGTAACGGCATCCATCAGCGATTCGCTGGCTAGCCACACGAATTGTCCAACGGCCGACATGATTTTTTCGGCCAGATTGCGGCCCGCATCGTCCGTTCGCTCATTGGCGAACAAGGCTGAGATGCCCTGGTCAATCAGTGCGGGCTGGTTCGGCATTACCCGGACGATGCGCATGTCTCCACCAAGCCAGTCATCGATGTCCTCGATGCACGGTCCCGCGGCGATGGAAATGATCAGTGGCTTGTGGCGCTGCACCGTCTCGGCAAGATCGCGACAAACACCTTTGAGTATCTGTGGCTTGACGGCGAACACCAGGGTCTCGGCCTCGGACGCAACCATGGCGTTGTTGTCACTGACCATTGCGCCGTAGAGCTCCTGCCGCAGAAGTTCACATTGTTCCTGCCGGGGCTCGGCGATCAGTATGTCCGTGGCATGCATGCCGCCACGCAGCAGGCCGCCCGCGATTGCGCGGGCCATGTTGCCGCCGCCGATAAGTCCTACCTTGTGGTTGATCATTCCTGTTTCCTTTCACCGAAGAGCGCCGTTCCAATCCGAACCAGTGTGGTGCCTTCGTGAATCGCCGCGCGGTAGTCCGCCGTCATTCCCATCGAGAGCGTATCAAGACTGATGCCGGATTCCTCCAGCGAAGCCTTCAGCTCCCGCATTCTTGCAAATGGCTGGCGCTGCTCAGTGAAATCCTGACGTACGGCAGGAAGACACATCAGGCCACGGAGCTTCAATCCTGGCAGGTCGGCTACGGCTCGTGCGAGCTCCGGCAAATCTGCGGTGGCAACTCCGGATTTTGCCGCCCCGTCGTCGATGTTGACCTGGATGCAGACGTTGAGGTCGCCGGCATCATGGGGCCGCTGACGGCTCAGCCGCTCAGCAATTTTCAGGCGATCGACGGTATGAACCCAGTGGAATCGCTCGGCTACGGACCTGGTCTTGTTGGTCTGTAGATGGCCAATGAAATGCCAGATCAGGTCGTCCCGGCCGGTCTCATCCATCTTTTTTAGTCCTTCCTGGACAAAATTCTCTCCGAATTCGCGCTGACCTGCGGATACTGCCGCCAGGACCGCTTCCACGGGTTTTTTCTTGCTAACGGCGAGAAGCCGGATATCGCCTGGTTTTCGGCCAGCTTCGGCCGCAGCTTTTGCCAGCAAATCTTGGATTTTTCGAAAGTTTTCCGTGACTCTAATCACGTTTTGCTCCGAGTGCTTCGCTATACTAGGCAGCCATTGGGGCCTAAGTTATGGTAAGTCCGGCACCTTAAAAGAGGGAGAAATATGGCCGTCGACGTAGCGCAATTATTGTCGTTCACGGTAAAGAACAACGCATCCGACCTCCACCTGTCCGGCGGGGTTCCGCCCATGATTCGTGTCGATGGCGACATCAAGCGAGTCAATATGCCGGCGCTGACCCACAAAGACGTCAATAGCATGGTGTACGACATCATGAATGACAAGCAGCGTAAGGACTACGAAGAGTTTCTGGAGACGGATTTTTCGTTCGAAATACCAAAACTGGCCCGGTTTCGGGTCAACGCCTTCAACCAGAACCGGGGCTCGGCCGCTGTTTTCAGGACCATTCCGTCGGAGATTCTGAACCTGGACGATCTTGGCGCCCCCGGCATATTCAAAGACATCTCGATGCATCCGCGTGGCATCGTGCTCGTGACAGGCCCGACCGGTTCCGGCAAGTCCACGACACTGGCGGCGATGGTCGACTACATCAACGACAACAAGCCCGATCACATTCTGACGATTGAGGATCCGATCGAATTCGTGCACGAGAGCAAGAAGTCCCTGATCAACCAACGCGAAGTGCATCGCGACACGCTCGGATTCAATGAGGCCCTGCGCTCGGCATTGCGTGAAGATCCGGACGTCATTCTCGTCGGCGAACTTCGCGACCTGGAGACAATTCGTCTGGCGTTGACCGGCGCCGAAACCGGTCACCTTGTATTCGGCACCCTGCATACCAGTTCCGCCGCCAAGACCATCGACCGAATCGTCGATGTCTTCCCGGCCGCGGAAAAAGAAATGGTTCGCGCCATGCTTTCGGAATCGCTGCGAGCCGTTATTTCGCAAACACTCTTGAAGAGAGTCGGTGGCGGACGAATCGCTGCACACGAAATCATGATCGGCACGCCGGCAATCAGAAACCTGATTCGTGAGGGCAAAATCGCGCAGATGTACTCGGCAATTCAGACCGGACAAGGTCAGGGCATGCAAACGCTCGATCAGAACCTTGCCGATCTAATGTCGAAAGGCCTGATCAACAAGGAAGAGGCGAGATTCCGTGCGGTCATCAAGGAAAATTTCTAGAGGTTTTAAGTAATGGAACGCGAACAAGCGGTAAGGTTGACGCAAAACCTGTTGCGCAAGATGGTTGAGAAAGAAGGCTCGGATCTGTTTCTAACATCCGGATTTCCGCCAGCGATAAAAGTAGACGGCACTATCCACAAAGCGACGGACGCGCCGCTATTGCCGGATCAGTCGGCCATGATGGTGCGTTCGATCATGAACGACAAGCAGATCAAGGAATTCGATGCGACCAAAGAATGCAACTTCGCGATCGCACCACAGGGAATAGGCCGGTTCCGCGTTAGCGCATTCATTCAGCAAGGGATGGTTGGAGCCGTCCTGCGAACGATTACCACCGAGATTCCGACACTGCACGATCTCGAACTTCCGCCGATCCTCAAAGACATTGTGATGAACAAGCGTGGCCTCGTAATCGTCGTCGGCGGTACGGGCTCGGGTAAGTCAACGACGCTTGCGGCGATGATCGGCCATCGAAACGAGAACTCGAAGGGGCATATCGTTTCGATCGAGGACCCTGTCGAGTTTGTGCACCCACACATGGGATGCGTGATCACGCAGCGCGAGGTGGGCGTTGATACGGAGTCCTGGCATGCGGCACTGAAGAACACATTGCGGCAAGCGCCTGACGTCATACTGATCGGTGAGATTCGCGACCGGGACACGATGGATTACGGCATACAGTTCTCGGAGACCGGTCACCTCTGCCTCGCAACGCTTCACGCGAATAGCGCGAACCAGGCTATGGACAGAATCATCAACTTCTTCCCGGAAGAACGACGCACACAGCTGCTGATGGATTTGTCCCTGAATACCAAAGCCTTTGTCTCGCAGCGCCTGATACCGCGCGAGAGCGGCGTGGGCAGGGCCGCCGCCATGGAAATCATGCTCAATTCTCCCCTGATTGCGGATCTGATTTTCAAGGGCGCGGTCGGTCATATCAAGGAAATTATGGCGAAGTCCACGCGTCTCGGCATGCAGACCTTCGACCAGGCCCTGTACCTTTTATATGAAGACGGCACCATCTCTTACGAAGAAGCGATGAGAAACGCTGACTCGAAGAACGAGCTGCGCCTCAGGGTCAAATTGGAAAGTAAGCGCGAAAGAAATCTGGACGACCAGCAGTCGGAAAGCCTGAAAATCATGGAAGAAGACAGTGCTCAGCGTTTCTGAGCATAGATAAGGAACTACTGGTAGCAATCGATGAATGTAAAACCGCTTTTCAAATTAATGGTGGAAAAAAAGGCCTCTGACCTTTTCTTCGCGCCGTTCGCCCCGGCCAAGATCAAGATCGACGGCAAGATCATGCCCGTCAACAAGCTCGAAATGACGCCGAAGATGGTCAAGCAGGCGGCGATCGAACTGATGGACGACGATCTCCTCGATGCGTTCACTCGCGAACTCGAGGTCGATTTCGCCATCTCGGAACCCGGTTTGGGACGATTTCGCGTGAACATATTCCATCAACGCGGCAACGTCGCGATGGTGCTGCGTTACATCACGGCCGAAATGCCGACGCTCGCAGAACTGGGTATGCCCGATCAATTGAAAGAGCTGGTCATGCTGAAGCGCGGCATGGTTCTCATGGTCGGCGCCGCGGGCAACGGCAAGTCAACGACGCTGGCCGCGATGATCAATCACCGCAATGAGAAGACGTCGTCTCATATCATCACGGTTGAGGATCCTATCGAATTCCTGCATTCCAACAAGCAGTCGATCGTCAATCAGCGCGAAGTCGGCCTGGATACGAAATCATACGGACGAGCGCTCAAGAGTGCGATGCGTGCCGCGCCCGATGTCATCCAGATCGGTGAGATTCGTGATCGCGAGTCTATGCAGGCCGCCATCGACATGGCCGGTACGGGTCACTTGGTCCTGGCGACGCTGCACTCGAACAACGCGCCGGAAACGCTCGATCGCATCATCAACATGTTCCCGCAGGAGCAGCATTCCCAGGTCTTCATGGATCTCGGTCACTATCTGCGCGCCATCATCTCGCAGCGGCTGGTTCGGGCACGAACCGGTAAGCGTGTTGCAGCGGTCGAGCTGATGTTAAACACGCCACACATTAAAGATCTGATCCTTAAGGGCGATATCTCCGAGGTCAAAGAAGCTCTGAAAGAAAGCGGTGAGAAAGGCATGCAAAACTATGACGATGCACTGCTTACTCTCTACAAGGCCGGCACGATCACCCTCGAAGAGGCTATGGCCCACGCCGACTCCCGCTCCAACCTCGAAGCCAAGGTCAACTTCGGCGGCTAAGTCGACAAGCTAGTCCGCAGATTGCGAGGGCGCAGACGCGTCCATCCCGAGTATCAACTCTTAGTCCGACCCTATACCTTTCAGCGTAGCTGTTCTCGGTACTTTATGAAACGTCGTGCCCGGCCGAGTGGGGTTTGTGCAGTTCTTGGGGAAAGACGGCTGCGGCGTCGAAGACCGGGCCATCGACGCAGACGCGCTTCATCGCAGGGCCATCCGGAGTTTGAACGAGTACAGTGCAGCCGGCACAGCCGCCGACGGCACAGGCCATAAATTCCTCGAGCGAAACCTGGCAAGGGAGATCGTATTTGCGTGCAAGTTTCGCGACAGCCTCGAGCATGGGGGTTGGGCCACAGGCAAAAACTTCGGTCTTTGCCATTTGCTCCGGCGTTAGTGAAGCAAGGTAGTTTTCTCCGAGATCGGTAACAAAGCCGTGGTGACAGCCATCGAAGTCTGAAAGGCTTGCGAGCCGGCTCGGAATTTTCCATTCCTCGAGCAAGAGCATTGCGCTGCTGATTTCTTCTGGCAGCCAGCCGCAATCCAATTCTGATTTTTGCAGCTCGAACGGGAACGGGATCTCCGAGCCCATAAGAACCAGCGGGTGCCAATTGTTGTTCTTCAGTTGTTCTGCGAGGAAGATGATCGGCGGAATACCGACACCACCGCCGATAAGCAATGCGTTGGGGCGATCGGTATGGGGCTCGAACGGTCTTCCAATCGGGCCGATCAGGCTGAGTTTGTCGCCGGTCTTTTTTGTGGCAAATAGTCGAAGCCCTTCGCCGACGACTTTGAACAGAAGATCGATCCAGCCTTCTTCCGGGTTGGCTCGCATGATCGATAGCGGCCGCCGCATCGGCAATTCTGTGTCGCACTGTGCGTGGACGAAGCTCCCGGGAAGTGCATGGCTGGCACATTGCGGTGCTTGCAAGCGAAAAATGTATTGTTCGCCGGGAAAAGTCGAGACATCGATGACTTCGCCGTCTTCGACAAAAATCGTAGCGCGGTTTTTTTGAGCTTTTTCTATAGCGACCGCCGTTTCTGTCACGACGATGCCATGTTCCCGGTGACCGCAGTCAGGATGGCCATGCGGATGGCAACACCATTGGTGACCTGGGTCGTGATGACCGATTGCGGGCCGTCGGCCAGGCTCGATTCGATCTCTATGCCGCGATTCATCGGGCCGGGGTGCATGACGATGGCGTTCGGTGCCGCGAGTTTCATGCGTTCGTGACTGATGCCGTAGTTGGCGAAGTACTCATCGGCACCGGGGATACCGTCGAGGCTGCCGATGCGCTCCCGTTGAATGCGCAGCGCCATGACGACATCTGCGTTACGAATGCCGTCATCGAGCTTGTGCAGAATCTTCGCGCCCGGCACATCCTCGGGATTTGGCGCCAATGCCTCCGGCGATACGAGACGCAGCTCGCCCACGCCCATCGTTGTCAGGCCGACAGCCGCCGAACGTGCTACGCGCGAATGGGCGATGTCGCCGACGATGGCGACGGTCAGGTCTTCAAAATTCGGCTTGTGCTGGCGCATCGTCAGCAGATCGAGAAGGCCCTGGGTCGGATGCGACACTTCGGCTTCCCCGGCATTCAGGATGCTGACATGGTCCTGCACGTTTCTTGCGATATAGGCGGGTACACCGGCGCTCGCATCGCGAACGACGAAGACATCGACCTGCATCGCCTGCAAGGTATACATGGTATCGAGGATGCTCTCGCCCTTCTTGCGCGATGAGGTGTTGACGTCGAGATTGAGTACATCGGCGCCGAGACGCTTGGCGGCAAGGTCGAAGGATGCACGCGTGCGTGTGCTCGGCTCGAAGAACAGGTTGGCGACCGTACGGCCTTTGAGTGCCTGGGTTCGGACGGCAGCATGGCCGAGCGGGCTTAGAAAAGCCTCCGCATCGTCAAGAATCCGGCAAATCTGTTCTTTGCTGAGGCCCCTGAGGGTCAGGAGATGGTGTAACTGGCCGTCGGCGGAGAACTGGAGGTCGGTGTCGCTGATGACGCTCGGTGTCTCAAACAGTTCGGTGACGTTCATGGCGTCGCAATTCTAACGGTGAGACGGACGGGCGGCAATAAAAGGGGTCAGAGCCCTTTTCTAGCCGGATTTTTCGAGCCATCGTTTCGCGATTAACGTAGCAGCCATGCTGTCGATCTCCTCCTTGTTTATTCTGCCGCGTAGCCCTGCGGCGCGCTCCGACTTCAGCATCTCGCCGGCCTCCAGCGATGAATAGCGCTCGTCAACCTGCTCCACCGGCAGCTCAAAGCGCCCGAGCGCTTTGATGAAAGCGTTGATGTGTACGCCCATCTCGGACGGCGATCCGTCTTCGTGAAGCGGCATGCCGACAATCAGCCTGGATGGGCGCCACTCGCCGACAATCTTTTCGATCGCCTGCCAGTCCGGTCCAGCGTCACTGTTCCTGATCGCTGCGACGGGATTGGCGGAGGACGTAACGTCCTGACCCACAGCAACACCGATGCGGCGAAGCCCGAAATCGAAAGCAACAATGGTTTCCGGAGAGTGGCTGTCAGGCGTGCCCGGCATCAGATGATATGCGGCTGATATCTATGCCGAGGGAATCTGCTGCATGCGACCAGCGTTCGGTAAACGGCGTATCGAAGACCATCTCCGGGCTCGCCGGTACATTAAGCCAGGTGTTGGCCAGCATCTCTGCTTCGAGCTGGCCGGGTTCCCAGCCGGCATAACCAAGCGCGACCAAGGACTTGTCCGGGCCGTTACCGGCTGCAAGTGCGTCGAGAACGTCCCGCGAGAGCGTCAGTTGAATGCTCTCAGACACGGGCATCGAGCTTTCGAAGTCGGGCCCGGGATTGTGCAGCACGAAGCCCCGTTCACGTGCGACCGGGCCGCCGCTCAAAACGGGACGTTTTGAAACAAACGTGTCCGCTTCATCCAGTGATAGTTGCTCGAACAGGCCACCAAGTTGAAGGTCGAGGGGACGATTGATGACGATGCCAAGTGCGCCCTCGTCATTATGTTCACAAATAAGCGTAACGGTGCTGTTGAAATTCGGGTCAGGCATGCCCGGCATGGCGATCAACAATTGATTATTCAGTGAGGCCTGAGGTTCCATGACCACAGTATCGACCTTGCTGCAGCCGAGGACAACCGGTTTTAGGGAATATCAATTTATGCTGGCGGTCGATGACGCGCCGATTTCACTAAATTGCCATTTGTAGGCAAAACGCAGCGTGTCATAGTCCACGCGGATCGCCTCGGGGAAGGGATCGAACGGAGCTGCGCGGCGCAATATGTTCAGGGCAGCCTGATCGACAATCTTGGAACCGGAAGAGTTGCGGACAAAAACTTCAGCTAGCTGTCCAGAGGCACTGATCGTTACCTCGAGCGTCGGACTTCCGGCAATTCCCTGCATTGCTCCCTTCTCGGGAAAATATTTCACGCCAATGGTCTCGATCTTGGTTTTCCATCGTTGCAGGTAGCCCGCAATATTCGATTCTTTCGTGTCGACGCTTGTCACCAGTTGCCGGAGGTTCTGGTCGTGAATCAGCAAATTCGATTTGTCTTCCCGGGGCAACGGCAATGTTTGCGCGGCGCCGGATTCCAGAAAGATGGCGCTTGAATCATCGGGTGACGGATTGTCGCGCAGTTTGTCAACGACGCTGCGGTCCTGTTCGGTGCGAGTCGTAAGCACCTGATCGGCGGTGTCCTGGAGCATCGTGGAATCGGTCAGGCTGTCGCCGGACTCTTCGCCGATATTATCGATCGGCACCTGGCTCTGAAGCGGTGCGCTCGGGCGCACTTGTTCCTGCGTATTGCCACCGCCCTGTTGGCTTGCCTGTGCCAGATACTCTGCCTTTTCGGGTCGGTCGATCTGCTGATCGGGGTCTGCGACGATGGTGACTTCGAGAGAAATCGCGTCCGACGCTTCACCGCCCAGGGCTGCGTTGAACGTGATGCCGATGATGAGGATGCCGTGGATCAGGGCTGCCAGAAAAAGCATCGGTGGCAGCCGGTCCGGAATCGGTCCCCGATCCAGAGCTCCGCTCTCGATTCCATCAGAATTTGTCAGTAATTCAGACATTTGGGCCACAATGCTACAGTATTTCCCTCAATGCTTACAGATTGACGCGAAGCAACGCCGGCTCAGGGCTTTGGCCAGTTTAACCGCTTCTCCATCGCTCGAGTGAGACGCAGCTCACCGGATGTAGTGACAATCAGGGCCGTATCCAGGCCCAGGCTTAGACATAATTCTTCGAATTCGGCCGCTCCGGCCACCAGTAAAGCGGTTGCCGCAACATCCGCCAGAACCGGGTCCCCGTGAACGACGCTTGCCGAAACCGTATGCTCCACGGGGTAGCCGGTTCTCGGATCGAGAACATGCTGGTATCTCTTACCGTCATATTCAAAAAAACGTTCGTAGTCGCCGGACGTCATTACGGTCTCCCCATCCTGCACATCGAGCCAGCCAAGGATATCCTCGGATCTCGGTGAGCGGATACCGATCCGTGCTGACCGTCCCTTGACCTGACCCATGACGGTCAGGTCACCACCGATATCGATGATCGCGTTCTCGACCCCGGCATCGGTAAGAATGCTCACGAACTGTTCGAGGATCGATCCTTTAGCGATGCCGCCGAGATCGAGCATGATCCTCGGTGACTTGCTGCGCAGCAGATCACCATCCCATTCGAGATCCTGGCTGCTGGCTCCAAGCGATAACCACTTTTGAATATCGAAGTCGTCCGGCAACGATGTGCGGAGCATGGTCATATCGTGAAAACCCCACAGCTCTGTAAGGCGGCCCAGAGCCGGGTTGAACCTGCCGCCCGACTGTTGCTCCAGCGTTGTCGAACGTCGCAACAGCTCGGCCAGCAAAGGCGAAACCTCGATCGATTGACGGCGGGTGATGGCCGAATTGATTTCCTGAAGTTCACCTTCGCGCCACGGGTACCAGTTGGCGTCGATATCCCTGATTCGCGATTCGATCGCGGAAATCGCGGTCGTGTTCGATGACGGGCTTACATCGAAGAAATCGATGGTGACCAGGGTGCCGAAGGAATAGAACTGGTGCCGATAGTCCCGGCTTTCGGCATCGCAGCCGACGCAGAGTATGAGAACATTGATGAATATGGCGGCGCGGTAAGCCACGGTCGCAGTCAGTTCAGCCTTTTTTCAATCGCGTCGAACAAATCGCTGGCAATGTTCAGCTCGAAAATAGTGTCGAGTTCGCGAATCCCGGTCGGGCTGGTGACATTGATCTCGGTCAGGTAATCGCCGATGACGTCAATGCCGGCAAAGACTACGCCACGATCTCTTAGTGCCGGGCCGACCTGGGAGCATATTCGCAGGTCCTGTTCGCTTAAATCACGACCTACGCCCACAGCGCCGACGACCAGGTTGCCCCTGTTGTCATCTTCGGGAGGGATTCTTGCCAGCGCGTGTGGAATGGGTACGCCATCGATCAGCAATATCCGTTTGTCGCCTTCGCTGATCTCCGGAATAAATTCTTGCGCCATCGCAAACTGTCGACCGTTGTCCGTCAGTGTTTCAAAAATGACATTGGCATTGTTGTCACCTTCGCCGACGACGAAAACGGAACGACCGCCCATGCCGTCCAGGGGTTTAACCGCGACACGATTATGTTCATCGAGGAACGCCTTCATCTCCTGCATCGATCGCGTGATGAGTGTTGCCGGAGAGCAATCAGCGAACCAGGCCGTATACGCCTTTTCATTCATGTCGCGCAATGCCTGCGGGCGATTGACTACTACACTGCCTGCATCCTCCGCACGCTCGAGAATGTAACTGGTGTAGACGTATTCCATGTCAAATGGCGGATCCTTTCTCATCAGGATGACATCGAGGTCGCCGAGATCGATGTTTTGTTCCGTGCCTGCTTCAAACCAGTTCTCGAGATCGTCCTGAACGTGCAGTAGTCGCGACCTGGCCTTGGCTACACCGGAGATGAGCTTGAGGTTGCCCTGCAACATATAGTGAATTTCAGCGCCTCGCTTCTCTGCTTCGAGCAGCATGGCGAGCGTGCTGTCTTTCTTGGGCGTTATGCTTTCGATCGGGTCCATGACGACGCCGACGGAGATTTTCTTTTCCGGCATGTCCGTTTTCTTTTTGGCTTAACAAGGCATGGAATGCTTGCTTCGCAAGCTTCCAGATGTAGCCCGCCAACTATACAGCGCCGGCGATATTTGGACACTTTTGCTGCAGATTTTCGCGATTCCGGGCAGTTCCCGAAGAATCCTGAGACGCCCAATAGATAGCAGCCTGCGGCAAGCGTCGTGGCGGCATATTGGCCAATATGGTACAAGTCGCCTTGCTCGTTCACAATACGGGCAAATCCTGGTAAAAATTATGGGCATACCGGGGTTTTGGAGTGGGCAAGTGAGCTCGGCAGAGCTCTCATTGGGCGAGGAAAACCGGTGTCAAATAACGCATCCCGAAGTCTCAGCGGACTCAAGATTCTTGTCGTGGACGACAGCAAGACAATACGTCGCACCGCGGAAACATTGCTATCCAAAGAGGGTTGCCAGGTGTTTACGGCGATCGACGGTTTCGATGCCCTTTCGAAGATTGCTGATCATCAGCCGGATCTGATCTTCGTCGACATCATGATGCCGCGGCTTGATGGCTATCAGACCTGCTCTTTGATAAAGCACAACAAGGTTTTCAAGGAAACGCCCGTCATTATGTTGTCGAGCAAGGACGGACTGTTCGATCGTGCGCGGGGCCGCATTGTCGGTTCCGAACAGTACCTGACCAAACCTTTCACGAAAGACGAATTACTCGGCGCAATTTCCAACCAGATTAACTAAAGGCGTTGCAATGGCAGTTGTTCTTATCATCGATGATTCGCCGACTGAGCTGCATCTGTTCCAGAACATGCTGGAGAAGAGCGGTTTCGAGACCTTGGTGGCCGACAGTGGCGAGGAAGGCATTCGACAGGCGCAGACTTCACTTCCGGATTGCATCCTGATGGACGTCATCATGCCGGGCATGAACGGATTTCAGGCGACGCGCAAGCTTACACAGGATCCCAAGACATCGACTATTCCCGTCATCATGATTACGAACAAGGATCAGGAGACGGACAAGATCTGGGGCATGCGTCAGGGTGCTGTCGAGTATCTCGTCAAGCCCATATCTGAAAAACAGCTCGTTTCCAAAATAAATACGGTAATGGCCGACTGAATGAACGCATCGGTGGATCTGGCGACGCTAATCGAGCAACCCTTCGAGTTGCTGCAGGAACTGGAGCGCCGCAGCCGCGCTGCGATCGCCGGCAAGGGTGCCGACGAGCTTTCGACGGAATGGGTCGGCGTCGGCTTTCGTATCGGCCAGGAACAGTTCGTTGCAAGTCGCGAGCAGGTCCGTGAAGTGTTGATGTTGCCCGACAACATGACTCGTGTCCCGGGTGCGAAACGATGGATGCTCGGCATCGCGAATCTTCGAGGCCACCTTTTGCCGCTGATCGATCTAAAAATGATGCTCGGTAGCGGCCGGACGACCCTAAGACGCAATACGCGCGTAATTTCGATCAACCACCGTGAAATACCGGCGGGCCTTATCGTCGACGAAGTTCTGGGATTTCGACGATTCATGGAAAACGAATTTCGAGACAAGTGGCCGGAGACAGCCGTCCGCTGTGATCGATTCGTCAAGGGAGCGTACCAGCGAGGCCAGGATAGCTGGCCGATTTTCGGACTGTACGACCTGATCGAAAGTGGCACATTTTTGCAAGCGGCCGCCGAATAACGGCGCAATACCACTAAACTGAATGTTGCAAAACAATGGCAAATAAAACCTCCAAATCATCCTCTTTTACGCTCATTGCAGTTGCGATAGCGATACTGCTGATCGCGGCTGGGGGGCTTTTGTACCTGCAGTCGAGTAGCGGCGGCGGGTCGGATCCCGCCAGCGCGGAATTCGCAGCTCTGTCGCAGGCGATTCCCTTGCACGCGACCACTGCGCTCGCTGGAGATTCGCGTGGATTCCCGAGACTGGACGCAGACCTGAAACGCCTTGCCGCTCTGCGGCGCGGCGCGACGCTGAGCATACCGGGTGGCAGCTCGTCCTGGGACACCTTGAGTCAGCACGCTCGCACGATTCTTGCGAAGCGCACCGATATCGAGGCAATCAATGAAGTCACAGGGCTGGTCACTGAGCGCATGGCCGTCATGCTCGAAAATTCGAACGGGCTACTGGATCGATCAGGCGCAACCGCCGTGATCGTCGAATTCCAACAGCGTGGTGCGGCGCTGGTGCAGTCCCTGGATGGCCTCGCTGCGGCGCAGGATCCTGCTGCGGTCGCAGGCAGAATCGATGAGCATATCGCCTATCTGCGTCTTGTCACCGATGCCTTGTCAGGCGCTGACACAGAACTCGACATCAGGACACTCGATGATGCGACAAGAGAGGAGGCGCTGGTGCCGGTCGTCAGCGAGTTGATGGCGATCGAAGAACAGGTAGGCCGGATCACCGCCAGCGCTGCACAGCTGTCTGGGCTCGGGACCGCCAGCCAGAGCCTGACCTCCCTTGCCGGCTCACTCTACGATTCGGCATTCTCGAAATCCCGGAAGTCCGCCGCCGGCGGCATTATTGCAAACCCATTGTTGCCGATCGCCTGTTTGGGTCTGGCGCTGTTAATGCTCGGTGGACTTGTGACCGTGCATTCAAAAGCTGCGGTTTTCGAGCGGACGTCGAAATTCCAGTCCGAGCAAAATGAACGTAATCAGCAGGCAATTCTGCGATTGCTTGACGAGCTGGGCAGCCTTGCTGACGGAGATCTCACCGTCGAGGCGACGGTCACCGAAGACATTACGGGCGCAATCGCGGATTCGATCAACTATGCGATCGAGAAGCTGCGCGAGCTCGTGGCGACAATCAATGAAACGGCAATCATGGTCGATTCGGCAGCGAAGCAAACCGAAAGCACGGCCGGTCATATGGCGAGAGCCGCGACCACCCAGAACACGGAGATCAAGGCCGCGACCGAATCGATCGTATCGATGGCCGGGTCGATCGAAGAGGTATCCGGTAATGCGGAAAGATCCTCGGACGTCGCGCGACACTCGGTCGATGTGGCACATAAAGGTGGCGAGGCCGTGCGACGCACGATCGATGGCATGAATGCTATTCGCGAAACCATTCAGGAGACCTCGAAGAGGATCAAGCGTCTCGGCGAGAGCTCACAGGAAATTGGCAACATCATCGAACTGATCAACGATATTGCCGAGCAAACGAACATTCTTGCGTTGAACGCATCGATTCAGGCCTCGATGGCCGGCGAAGCCGGCAGGGGATTCGCGGTCGTTGCCGATGAAGTTCAACGGCTTGCGGAACGCTCAACCAATGCCACAAAACAGATTGAAGTTCTCGTTCGCACGATTCAGTCGGACACCAATGAAGCGGTCGTATCCATGGAGCGCAGCACGACCGATGTGGTTGGCGGGGCGTTACTCGCCGAGAATGCCGGCGCCGCGCTCGACGAGATAGAACAGGTATCCAACCAGATCGCCAATCTCGTACAAAACATCTCGAGTTCGGCAAGGCAGCAAGCTGGCTCGGCAGCAGATGTGACACGACGAACGACCAAGCTGAAGGAAATCAGCGAGCAGACCGGCAAAGCCACTAGCGCAACGGCAATGTCGATTTCGAAGCTGTCCGAGCTCGCCTCCCAACTAAGGCAGACCGTTGCCGGATTCACACTGCCGACCGCCGCTCTCAAGACCAGCGCATTATCCGCATCGACGACGGCCTCACCAGTACCGCAGAGCGAATTGGAGGAGAAGGCTGCGGGCTGATTCCCAATGAGCACCGATTCGAGCTTCCAGGAACAGCTTAACGACGACAGCACCGGCGAGTTCGCCGCAAGTGCCTTAGGAATCGTCGGCCAGGAGTTGATGGAGACGATTCGCAATGCGCACCTTGCATTGGAAGACTGTGTCGATGGCCGCGGCGGCTCGGCCGCGTTGGTCAGGAGCGGCCAGTTGCTACACCAGGTCAGCGGCGCGCTGAAGTTGACGGAAACCTACGGTGCCGCGTTGCTGGCCGAGGAAATGGAGGCGGTGTGTGCATACCTTTCCAATCTTCGTGCAGGCAAGGGCAGGGAAGATGGCCTCGATGCACTTACCCGGTCAATGGTGCAGCTGCCGATCTATATCGAGAGGCTGATAGGCGGCGGCCGCGACATCGCGCTCGTGCTGTTGCCCATGTTGAACGATTTACGCGCCGCACGAGGGCAACCGCTGCTCTCTGAGGGAACCTTGCTGCTCCTCAACCTGTCGCCCAGCACCAAGCCTGTCGGCAAGGGAAAAAGAGAAACAACTGGCGAAGACCCGGTTACCGTCGCAGGCAGAGTGCGGCCGAAATTTCAGCTCGCGCTACTCGGCTGGATAAACGGCGGGGAAGTCGGCAGACATCTGAAGACCCTGGCCGACGTCTCCCTGGTATTGGAGGAATCGGCCAACCGCGACGATATGCATCAGCTGTGGTGGGTCACCGGCGGCGTTCTCGAGTCGCTGCAAAACGGCGGGCTCGAAACATCGGTTGCCTTGAAGCGACTGCTCGGACAGGTGGACCGCCAGATCAAGATGATGATCGACGAGGGCGTCGAGGCTTTCGACAATCATCCGGTCACGGATCTCCTGAATAATCTTCTTTATTACGTCGCCCGCTCGAGCAACGCGGGCAAACGAATCAGCGAAATTCGGGCCGCCTTCAATCTGGCGGAGTTGCTGCCCGGCGACGAACAGGTCGAACATGCCCGCGAGAGTTTGTCGGCGCCCAGTGTCAAGCTGATGAAAACGGTTGCCTCGGCGATCAAGGAAGATTTGGCGCGCGTAAAAGATGTGCTGGATATTTATGTCCGTACCGGCATGAATAAATCCGCCGAACTCGTGCCGCAGCTCGAATTGCTGAAGAAGATCAGCGACACCCTCGGTGTGCTGGGACTTGGCGGATTGCGCGGCGATATTGAGTCCGAGATCGACAGGCTGAAAGCCGTCGTTTCACAGACCGGGTCGGCTAGCGAGAATACGATCATCGAGATCGCTTCAACACTGCTGCGGGTCGAAGATCGACTCGATCAGCAGCTCGTCCATCTGATCGTCGCCAGAGAGCCTTCGCCCGGCGAAGAGGCCGAGGAATTGCCGCCGCAGGAAGATGCGGATTATCGGCAGGTCGCGGAAGCCGTGATGCGCGAGAGTATTATCAATCTTGCGCGCATCAAAGAAACCATCAGCCAGAGCATTGCTTCCGGCGGAGACTCACAGGGACTCGATAGCGTCCCGGCGCTGATACGCGGGATCAAGGCGGGGCTGATGATGTTGAACAAAACCCGCGCCATGGAAGTGGTCGACCGCGTCGGCAGTCTCATATCCCTGACGCTTCAGGGTGGCGGTCCCGGCAGGCTCACACAGAAGGAAACGGACCGCCTCGCAGACGCCATCGTCAGCATCGAGTACTACATGGAGACGGTTAAGGCAGGCAGGAGCGAACCCTGGTACATGCTGGACAACGCGGAAGCATGTCTGGCCGTATTGCGCGATCTCGAGCAGCGATTGATGACCGAGGAAGCCGACGAGATCCCGATCTCCCAGACCATGAAAATTGCGCACGCGGACCTCGAGGCCGCCGCTGCCGAGCATCTGGACGTGGAAAGTACATTGGGGGCCGCAGCTCCGCCGACGCCCGTCATTGCCCAGGATGCAGAGCACCTCGACCCCGAGTTGCTGGAGTTGTTTATCGAGGAGGCCAAGGAAGAAATCGTGGGTGTCAGCCGCAACCTGCCGAAGTGGCAGGAATCGCCGGAGGACATGGAGATACTCATCACCGTTCGCCGATCTTTCCACACCCTGAAAGGAAGTGGCCGGATGGTAGGCGCCGAGCGCATTGGGGAATATGCGTGGAGCGTCGAGAGTCTTCTGAACAAGCTGATTAATCGAACACTCGCACGTACGCCTCCCATGGTTGAATTCATCATGGAGGCAGCCGACGCACTGCCGGAACTCGTCGAACAACTCGAGGTTGGCACGGATCCGAAAACAGATATCGGATTGCTAATGACCCGGGCAAATGCGTTTTCCGAAGGGGATCCGAATGCGGCCGTCCTTACCGCCGCAGATCCGCTTAGCGAGGAAGCGCCGGACGAGACGGACGGTCTCGAAATGGATCCGGTGCTGCTGGATATATTTTCCAAAGAAACGGCTGGCCATCTCAAGGTCATCGAAGACTACCTCGAGGCGTGCAAAGGCCATCGACCGCCGTTTCACGTTACCGACAAACTGTACCGCGCCTGCCATACGCTACACGGCAGCGCAAACATGGCGAAGGTCGATCGCGGCGTAGCCGTCGCCGGCGTGCTTAACCGGCTGGTCCGGCGGGTCTACGACTTCAAAATCGGTTTTCAACAGTCAGGTATCGATGCGTTGCGCGCGGCTGCGAAGGCCATCGATACGGTCGTCGGGGACATTAACCAGGCTGACCGCAATCGCTCGGACTTCGTCGTCCTGATTGATCACCTCAATAATCTGACCGACGCAATTGCGCCGGCAACGGTCGCAGATATTCCAGCGGAAGCGGCAGTGCAAGAGGCCGAACCGGCTGCCGCCCCTGTTACCGTAGACGCGGATTACGACGCGGAAATCGCCGCTATCTTCTCCGAGGAAGCGGCCGAATTGCTGGAAGCGGCGGACCAGGCCCTGGTGAACTGGTCCAAGGACAAAGACGATCGCCAGCACGTCGAGGAGCTCAAACGCCACTTACATACATTGAAAGGCGGCGCACGCATGGCAGGTATCACGGCGATGGGCAACCTCAGTCACGAACTTGAGACATTGTTGATCGGTCTCGACGATGGCCGCATCGCCACATCCAGCAAGATCGATGAGCTGCTGCAGTTAAGCGTTGATGAATTGCATCACATGCGCGATGCAGTTATCGCCGGCAAGCAGGTCGCGGCGGCGACCGCACTTGAAAAACAGATTCATCAGATCAATGCGGGCGAGGCTGTCCCGGCCGAGGAGCCGGCTGCAGCGCCGGTCGAGGAAGTGGAGGACCTGGATACGGACGAAACGGTTTCCGTGGAATTTACGATGGAGCCCGAAGATACCGTCAGCATGGTGATCGTCGATACGCCGCTGAATGATGAAATCGCGGAGATGAAGAAAGCGAACGAGGCGCCGAGCGAGACGCCCGAAGCCGCAATCGCGCCCGAACCACCGCCGCCTGCTGTGACGAAGAAGAAAACCGAAAAGAAAGCTGCCCCAAAGAAGGTGGCAAAGAAGGCAGCCAAAGCGGCGCCGGAGCCGGTCGAAGAGGAGGAGCCTGCAGAACTGAAGGCCGTTCCCACTCAGGCAGCAGAGGGTCGCCAGGAATTTGCGCGCATCGATGCGGAACTACTCGAAGATCTGCTCAACGCCGCGGGCGAAATCAGTATTTACCACTCGCGCCTGAGCCAGCAGGTAAGTTCGATCGAGTTTCACGTCGACGAATTCGAACAAACTGTCAGTCGTCTGAGAGACCAGTTACGCAAGCTCGAGATTGAGACCGAGGCGCAGATCATGCACAGCCATCAGGACACGATGGTGGCCAGCAAAGAATTCGACCCATTGGAAATGGATCGCTATTCGAACATCCAGCAGCTGACACGGGCGCTTTCCGAATCAGCGAGTGACATGGGCAGTCTCAAGGACTTGCTGCAATCATTGACGTCCGAGTCCGAGACGCTGCTCGTACAGCAATCGCGAGTCACGGCTGAACTTCAGGATGGCCTGATGCGGACCCGCATGGTGCCGTTCCAAAGGCATGTGCCGCGGCTTACCAGACTGGTCAGGCAGGCCGCATCTGAATCCGGAAAACGCGCTGAGCTGGCAGTCGAGGGTGCTTCGGGCGAGCTCGACCGCCAGGTTCTGGACAAAATGTTGCCGCCGTTCGAACACATGATGCGCAACGCCGTCGTGCATGGCATCGAATCGCCAGAAGATCGCCAGGAGAAAGGCAAGCCGGCCGCCGGCCGAATCACCATTCGTCTCCATCGTGAAGGATCCGAAATGGTCATCGATGTTGCTGACGATGGCGCTGGTCTGGATGTCGATACAATTCGGGCCAAGGCATATGAAAAGGACATGCTCAAGCCGGAAACCAAGGTAACCGACGAGGAGATCATGGATCTGATCCTGACTCCGGGCTTCAGTACTGCAGGCGCGGTTACGCAGACAGCCGGCCGCGGCGTCGGCATGGATGTTGTCGCTAACGAGGTCAAGAAACTCGGCGGTTCGCTGAGAATTTCATCGGTGACCGGACAGGGCACCAACTTTACCGTCCGCTTGCCGTTTACGCTGGCGATTACCCAGGCGCTGATCGTCAGAACCGGGGAGGAAGTCTATGCACTGCCCTTGCCGACGGTCGAAGGTGTCGCCCGGGTGGCTCGAGCGGAACTCGAGGCGATGTTGAGTCAGAGCGAGCCAAGTTACGAATACGGCGAAGAGATTTATCGATTCCGTCATCTCGGCATGTATCTGGGTGGCCAGTCTGCAAAGCTGCCGGAAGAAGATTCTTTTGTGCCAGTCATATTGGTGCGTGCCGGCGAATATTCCGCGGCACTGCTCACCGACGAAATGCTCGCGAGCCGTGAGATCGTTGTGAAGTCGGTCGGGCCTCAGCTCGCGAGCGTTCGCGGCATTTCCGGCGCCACGATTCTGGGCGACGGACGAATCGTACTCATCCTCGACATCAATGCCCTGGTTCGCACGGGTGCGCCGGTAGTAGAGCTAAAGAGTACCGCGCCGGCACCGAGCGATGATCGGCCGTTGGCCATGGTTGTCGACGACTCGATTACGGTGCGCCGGGTCATGGAACGATCCCTGGAAAGAAACGGCATGCGTGTCGTTACCGCGAAAGACGGCATGGACGCCGTCAGCATGTTGCAGGAGAGCAAGCCGGACATCATCCTGCTGGACATCGAAATGCCGCGAATGGACGGTTACGAGTTCGCTTCACACGTACGTAACGATGAGCGCTTTTCGGACGTTCCGATCATCATGATTACGTCCCGGGTTGGCGATAAGCATCGAGCGCGTGCCATCGAAATCGGTGTTAACGATTATCTTGGCAAGCCGTATCAGGAAGCGAAACTTCTTGAAGCAATACAGAGATTGCTGGAAGAACGAGGAATCAAATTGTCGTGAGTGCCGCAGCCGAGGAACTATACAGCCTACTCGTTCCGCTCGCGGAGGACCGATTGATCATTCCACGCGCCTGCGTTGCCGAAGTAGTCCGATACAGCAAACCCGATCAGGAACCGGGCAGCCAGAATTGGATGCTTGGCAATATCAACTGGAACGGCCGGGAATTGCCTGTCGTGTCTTTTGAGGGAACGATCGGCAAGGACATTCCGGCTGTTACCGGCCGTACTCGAATCGTGGTGTTCTATGGCAGCTCGGGCCAGCTTAAATCAGGCTTCTTCGGCGTGCTGACGCAGGGTTTTCCACAACTCGTGCGCGTAAACAGAGAGGTCCTGAAACTCGACTCGACGGAAGGGTGGCCGGAGGGCTCGCCGGTACTTTGCCGCGTCAAGATGATCAACGAATACCCGCTCGTGCCCCACCTGGAAGGTCTCGAGTCAATGCTGGCGAACGAATCCGTTCGAGCCTGACTATTTCATGTCGCCCCAGTAAGCTTGCAGGACGGCAATTGCAGCGAGTGCAGCGGTCTCCGTCCTGAGTATCCGCGGGCCCAGAGATATCGCTAATACTCCTGAGTCGATGCACTGGCGACGCTCGGCGTCACTCAGGCCGCCTTCGGGCCCGACCAGCAGAGTCACGGCATCGACAGCAGGCGGCAAAATCCCGATCGATTCGCCGCTATGCGGATCAAGCATAATTCTTGTCGCGTCTTCGTCTTTCAGGCTTCCGAGCCAGCTATCCAGGCGTTGCGGCATATCAATCACGGGCAGGGTATTGCGGCCACATTGTTCGCAGGCGCTTTGCGAAACTTTCAGCCAGTGTTCGCGGCGCTTCGCTGCTTTTTTGGGGTCAAGCTTAACGACCGAATATTCGGTAATCACCGGCGTTACCCGGCGAACGCCAAGTTCCGTGGACTTTTGAACGACGATATCCATTCGTCCACCCCGCGACAATCCCTGCACGAGTTGAATCGATAATGGTGATTCGATTTCATCGGCGCGACGTCGGCCGACTTGCAGCCGGACCCGGTCCTTCGTGAATTCTCTTATAACTGCGCCGCACTCTCCGCCTGTACCATCGAACAACACGACATTGTCATCGGTTTTGAGGCGCAGGACGCGCGAGACGTATCTCGCCTGTTCCCCTGCGAGCCACAGTTCCGAGTCATCAACCAGGGCATCAGCGCTGAACAGACGAGTCTTGGGGGTCGCCGCGATTTGCATTTATTCGATACTATTGTTTTTCGAAAGGCAGCAAAAGCATGAAAAGAGTCTGAATGGACGCAGAAGACACTGTTTATACGATTAGCCCGGGACAGGGCCTGATCCGCCCGGCCGAGCAATGCCCTTCGCCGAATCAGGACGATCGGCCAGAGGGCTGCGAGCCGGAACTGATCATTATTCACAGCATCAGCCTGCCGCCCGGCGAGTTTGGTGGCCCCTGTGTCGAGCAACTCTTCACCAATCGCCTCGACTGGGATGCGCATCCTTACTTTGCAGAAATCAGGGGCCTTAAAGTCTCGTCGCATGTGTTTATTAGACGCGATGGTAGCCTTATTCAGTTCGTGCCATTCAGTCGGCGCGCCTGGCATGCCGGCGAATCCTGCTATCGCGCCCGCGAAGACTGCAACGATTTTTCAATCGGCATCGAGCTCGAGGGTGAAGATGAAATGCCGTATGACGACAGGCAGTACGAAGCCCTCACAAAGACCGTCGCCACGTTGCAAGCGACATACACCACTTTGTGTGCGCGGCGTATCGTGGGGCACTGTGACGTCGCTCCAAATAGAAAAACAGACCCCGGCCCTGCTTTCGACTGGCTGCGATTGTATGATGGGCTCAGCAATAACACCGGGAAATCATGAAACTCATTGCTCTACTCATCGGACTCGTCGTCGAGCGCCTCGCCACTCAGCTTTTTCACCTGCGTGACCTTCGCTGGCTCGATCGCATCATCGATGCGGGTTTTCGCCAGGTCGAGCGTTTTGCGAATTGGCCGGCCCTGATTCCCGTAATAATTCTTGCGCTAGTCCTGGTGGCACCGGTGCCGGTCGTCGTCTTCAGCCTGGGTGATTCACTATTCGGCTTTCCATATTTACTTCTTGCAATCTTCGTCCTGTTTTTCTCGTTGGGTCCGAAGGATATCGGCGAGGACGTCGACGACTATTGCACGGCGTTGGAAGCCGAAGATGAAGATGAAATACGTAAAAGCGCCAGGGCGCTCGCTGAGAAGGAATTACCATCGGACCCAATGGAGCGCATCCGGACAGTCGAGGAGGCAGTTTGCGTTCAGGCCAACAACCGCCTGTTTGCCGTCATTTTCTGGTTCGTATTGCTGGGCCCGATCGGCGCATGGTCTTACCGGGTTACCGACCTGATCCGGCGGCGGGCCGTTTTTGGTGCATCTCGCGACGATGACAGCCGCAAGACCGCCGAAATGGTCCTCGAAGCGGCAGGTCAGTTACACGGCTGGCTTGCCTGGATTCCCGCGCGGCTAACGGCGATTGGCTATGCAATGGCAGGCAGCTTCGAAGGCGCACTGTCCGCATGGCGAACGCCGGAAGGTTCAGCCGCAAAAACGCAAAGCGAACATAGTGAAGCATTGCTTGCCCGAGTTGGCATTGGTGCGCTGGCGCTTCAATCAAATGAAGAAGAAAGCGTAAGTGATCGGGGTGTGCGCGGTGCAACGGCCGCAAACGGGTTGGTTTTTCGCTTGTTGTTCATATGGGCTGCCGTCATAGCGGCAATGACCCTGTATGGCTGGTCTGTGTGAGAGCTGGACAGTCAGTCCCAACATTTCTTTTTCTGATCCCGATTTTTCTCCTTGCCTGCGAACCTGCCGCAGAACGCGGTGACGCTGCCGATTTCAGCATCCCAGGAACTTCAGAGGGACTTCGTGTTGTCACGCTGGCGCCGCATCTTGCGGAGCTGGTATTCGCCGCTGGCGCCGGCGACACGCTGGTGGGCGTCAGCGCTTACAGTGACTACCCGGAAGGAGTTGCTGCCCTGCCGGTCATTGGAGATGCGTTCGTCGTCGATCAGGAGCTGCTGGCACTCATTAATCCGGATATCCTGCTCGCCTGGCAAAGTGGGACGC